>Ga0255384_10036_pt1 | contig 24713 bp, 24 predicted proteins | sample ANMaggSeSYBR01F7_FD_182106 | JGI IMG/M metagenome (GOLD analysis project Ga0255384, IMG submission 182106) | Sediment cell enrichment communities from methane seep in Santa Monica Basin, California, United Staets - ANME aggregate JGI... | ecosystem: Environmental > Aquatic > Marine > Cold seeps >... | reverse complement strand
CCCCTGCTTTTTCTTTACTATACGCTCTACGCTAAACCCTATCCGCTATTTTCTTCACTATATACTAAATACTATATACTATTTTAGTCCTTCCCAATTCTTCTTAAAAGGAGAGAGGGCTCTTAATTTCTTAATAATTCCCGGCAATATACTTGTCATATAATCTATTTCTTCTTCTGTATTATCTTTCCCCAAAGTTAATCTTAAAGAACCGTGAGCTATCTCCGGAGGAAGCCCGATAGCCAATAATACATGTGATGCTGTTAAGGAACCAGAAGTACAGGCTGAACCACTGGAAACGGCAATGCCTTCCATATCTAAACTTAACAACATTGATTCCCCTTCAATAAATTCAAAGCAAAAGTTAGCATTCCCTGGTAATCTTTTTGTAGGATGACCGTTTAAACGAACATTTTTTATTTTGTCCATAATCCCTTTAATCAATTTATTTCTTAATCTTATAATCTCCTTCTCTTTGCCTTGATTCAGCCTTTCTTTTGCCAGTTCAGCAGCTTTACCTAAACCTACTATTCCTGCTAAATTCTCTGTACCGGCTCTTCTATTTTTTTCCTGAGCACCGCCGTCTATTAAATTGACTATCTTGGTCCCCTTTCTTAAGTAGAGCGCCCCTACACCATTAGGACCGTAAAATTTATGTCCGGATAACGACAACATATCCACTCCTAAATCATTGACATCTATAGGAACATGCCCGGTAGTTTGAACCGAATCAGTGTGAAAATATACTCCTACTTTTCTTACTATTTTACTGATTTCTTTAATCGGTTCAATAGTACCAATCTCGTTGTTAGCATGCATAATGGTTACCAGTATCGTCTTATCGGTAATTGTCTTTTTCACATCTTCCGGGTCTATCAGACCATATTTATCAACCGGTAAATAGGTCACTTTAAACCCTTGCTTCTCTAAAAACTGACAGGAATGCAGTACAGCATGGTGCTCTATCTTTGAAGTAATGATATGATTCCCTTTTTTCTGATTAGCCCAGGCTATTCCTTTTATAGCATAGTTATCTGCTTCTGTTCCCCCAGAAGTAAAAACAATTTCTGAAGGATTTGCTCCGATTAAATGAGCTATCTTTTCTCTCGCTTCTTCTACTGCTTCCCTTGCTTCCTGCCCAAAGGAATGAATACTATTAGGATTTCCATATTTTAAAGAGAAATAGGGTTCCATTGCCTTAGCTATTTCTATATCAGTAGAGGTAGTTGCCGCATGATCCATATAAATTTTTTTCATAAAACCATTCCCCCCTTTACACCTTTTCCGCCTTTCTAAATGGCAGTGTGAAAAAATTATATTATATATGAGTAATATTGTCAACTTTTATTTTTCTGAACTTGTTTCTTGTTTCAAAACGATCTTTTAAGCATCTTACATAGCAATTCGTTCTATAAATTCTTTGAAGGTTAACCAATCAATGTCCATTCCTAATTTCTCAACTTCTCAACTATCTAACCAGCTAACTAACTAAATAATTTTAATAACCCGTCCTAAAATAAATCCTAATAATATTCCAATGAGAAAAACAGTAGTTAAAAGCTTAGCGTTAGTTACCTCTTTAACCCCTCTAATTCTGATAAAGGTTAAAGTCACCAGGTACGCTATCCCATTTATAGTAATAAAGAAGGGCCAGACTATTACTTTAGCTACAATCGGCCCTATATAGGGAATTGATTGAATAATAAATATAACTTGAGAAAAAACTTGTCTGGCTGCCTCCATAAAAATTCCCAATAAAGCTACAATTGCGGTAGTCAGTATTTTATCAACCCCAAAATAAATTAGCCCATAAAAAACCGAGATCATTATTAATATGGTTACGGCAATTTCCAAATCTTCCTTAAACTTTGGTTTCTTCAGTTTAGGTTTAAAATCTTTACTCATCTTTTGGAATCCTTATAAATTTTATGTATTAATTTAGATACCGTTTATCTTGTTTCAGTTTAGGATTTATCGTTTTCCGTAGATTCCTCAACAGCTTCTTCTCTTTTTTCCTCTGCTCTTTCTTTAACAGAACTTATGCCTATTATTACTGCAAGTATTCCACCAATCAATAAAATAAAAGGCACCAAGGCTGCTAAAGCTTTCAGAAATAATAACCACCATTCAATCAATCCTAATATCCCTAAAATTATAGCTGCTATTCCTCCCAAAATTATCCACATCTTAATTTACACCTCCTTAATAAATAAATTCTAAAATTTTAAATATCAATTCAAAATATAAAATAATTATTCCTAACCCATAACACTATAAATTATAATATAAAAATCGACAGATTGAAAAATATTTTTAATTTTACTTTCTCTTTATAATTTTTCTTCCCTAACATAATCCGTAATTATTAAAGCAAATCCTCTTATTTCTTGTAATTTGTCGGAAGCTTTTACTATCCCTTGATACCGAAAGAATTGAATTCTCCTCTATATTTTTCCCATTCTATATCTACTTTTTCCACAATTGCACTCCCCGGTCCCCGATAACACCAATTTATTAATTGCTCTACTTTTTCTTTTTCCCCTTCCATGACTATTTCTACTTTGCCATCCCAACAATTTCTAATCCATCCTTTTATTTCTAAACTTTGGGCAACATCCTGGGTATAATAACGAAAAGCTACCCCCTGCACTCTCCCCGAGATTAATAGATGAGCTCTTACTTTTTTTGTATCTTTACTCATACTTAACAGTATCCTTATCAAAAACTAATTTCCTATCCCCATTTTACTCCAAAACATAAAAATTAAAAAGAATTAATCCGTTTTTATTTTTTTTCAAATCTTTTAATTTTTTAGGCAATACGAATTTATTCTGGTTTCCTTCTTTTCTTCTTTTCTTCACTATCCGCTATACGCTAAACGCTCTACACTATATTACGCGATATTTGATACGAATTAAGGCCTTGTAAGTAAAGAAGAATAATATATAATAAATTTATACTGATTAGAAAGCAAAACAATATGGCGGGGTGAATGAGCAATTTTACACTTAATTTTATTTCTTCTAACTATAATTTCTTGTTTTTTTGTAGGTGGTATCTGGTATGCTTTTTTTTTAATCACTATTCTACTTGCTCATGAATTAGGACATTTCTTTGTTAGCAGAAAATATGGGGTAGAAGTCACTCTTCCCTTTTTTATCCCCTTCCCTCTATCTCCTTTTGGTACTTTAGGGGCAGTTATCAAAATGAAAGGAATTATGCCTAACCGTCAAGCTTTATTTGATATCGGGGTAGCCGGACCATTTGTAGGTTTAGTCCTCACTATCCCTACGATAATAATCGGGCTTAAATTATCAGAAGTAGCAGTTATTTCAGAAATTGAGGGACCGGTTATACCTCTGGGAAGTTCCATACTTTTCTCACTTATAGAAAAAATAATGTTCGGATACCTTCCCGAAGGCCAGGATATAATCCTGCATCCTATAGCTTATGCGGGCTGGGTGGGATTGTTTGTAACCGCTTTAAATCTCCTTCCTGTTGGACAGTTAGATGGCGGGCACATAATTTATTCTTTGTTCGGTAAAAATAGCAAAATTGTTTATTATATAACCTTGGGCATTTTAGGCCTTATCTGCATATTTATTAATCCGGCGTGGACTTTATTATTTGTCTTGCTTCTAATATTTGGATTTAATCACCCTCCACCATTGGATGATTTTACTCCTTTAGATGGGAGAAGGAAAGTATTGGGAATCTTCTCCTTAATTTTCTGTATCCTATCTTTTACTCCCGTGCCTTTTCAAATATAATAAAAAGTCGATTTATGTTTATAATATTCATAATTTACTAAATTAAAAAAATTTTACCTTAACTCTTTCACATAAATTGATAAATCTTTATTTCCCAATACCAAAACTTGACAATTATAGCCGTGCATGGTAAGATTTTTTCAAAATTAAACTTATTATAATGGGAGTGTACCTAGGGTTCCGTTCTACTTAAAGAAGCCTGGACCGAGCGGTATAAAGCATTTATTTATAAATGTAACACTTTTAGGACAAAAGCCTGAAGGATAGGTTCCATAAATTTGAACCAATCCGTTCAGGCTTTTTTACAAATAAATTAAAAAGGTAAATATATCCTATAATTTCATCCTTGTATCCAACTCTATTTACTAAAAAAAGGGGGGATTACCAATTAACAATTAAATATAGCTTCCGAGATTTTATTTAAATTAATTAAAAAATTAAATTATTAACAGGAGGTAAAAAAAATGAATAAGAAATTATTAGTGTTTTTAATATTAATAATCTTTATGTTTTCTATTTCAATTGCTTCAGCAAAAATGATTAAAATTGGTGGAGTTGCTTGTTTAACGGGAGCAGCAGCTACATATGGACAATCCACCCGTGATGGTTGCACCTTAGCTTTTAAAGCAATAAACGATGAGGGCGGAGTAGATATAGGAGGAACAAAATATTTAATTCATTATATCTTTGAAGATGATCAAGGTTCTCCCGAAGCAGCAGCTAACGCTTTTAGAAAACTTATAGATCAAGATGAAGTATACGCTATTCTTGGCTCGGTAATGAGCAGTTGTACTTTAGCCGGTGCCCCTATCGCCCAAGATTCTGGTGTTCCGGTTATTAGTCCTACTTCAACTGCTGTTCAAGTTACCAGAACCGGAGATTATATTTTCCGGTCTTGTTTCCTTGATCCCTTCCAGGGTGCCGTAGTAGCTACCTTCAGCTATAATGACTTAAGCGCAAAAACTGCAGCAGTTATCTTCGATAATGCAAATGACTATACTAAAGGTTTAGCTGAAGCCTTTAGGGAAAGTTTTGAAGAATTAGGAGGAACGGTAGTGGCTTATGAAGCTTTTACTGATGAAGCTACAACCGTTGATTTTTCTGCTCAATTAACCAATATTAAATCTGCTAATCCGGATGTAATCTTTTTAGATGCCTACTATTCTGCTGCCGCTTTAATGGCCAAACAAGCCCGGGCTTTAGGGATAACTGTTCCTTTTGTTGGTGCAGATGGATGGGATTCTGCAGAATTCACTAAACTTGGTGGAGAAGCAGTAGAAGGAGGACATTTCTGTAATCATTACTCCCCGGAAGATCCCAGACCTATCGTACAAAATTTTGTTAACGAATACAGAAAAGCTTACGGAGAAACCCCTGATGCTTTAGGCACTTTAGCTTATGATGCTGCTTTGATTCTAATTGATTCCCTGGAAAGAGCCGGTTCTTTAGATAGAGCAGCTATTAGAGATGCCATTATGGCAACTAATTTAGAGTGTGTTTCGGGTGTAATCACTTTTAATGAATATGGTGATCCTTTAAAAAGTGCTGTAGTAAATAAAGTGGTAGATGGAAAATTTGTCTTCCAGAAATTTGTCCAACCGTAAAAACATTAACAAATCCAAAAAATATTTTTTGGGTATTAAATAATTTCTACATCAGGACATTGCAAAAAGCAATGTCCTGATGTATTATATAACATAAATAGGAAAAATGCTTTCCGAAAAAACGGAACATATATGACCAAAAAACAATTTTCTTCTTCTGTTAACAAAAAAATATTAGCATATGGCAAATTGCCCAATTGGACAAAATATGCTTTCATTTCCGCAATTACCCTATTCTTTTTAGCTTTATATATATTATTTTTTGGAATTCAAGCCTTTTTCCAACAATTAGTAAATGGAATCCAGCTGGGAAGCATTTATGCCTTGATTGCTTTAGGCTATACCATGATTTATGGAATTATCAGGCTCATTAATTTTGCTCATGGTGACCTTTTTATGTTTGGGGCTTACATCTCTTGCTTTCTGGGCAATTACCTAATGGCCCATAATTTTAGATATCCTTTTATAATAGTTTTGATTTTTTCTATGTTTGTAACCGCTTTATTGGGGATGGCGATTGAGAAAATTGCTTATAAACCTTTAAGATTTAAACCCAGATTAGCGGCTTTAATCACTGCTTTAGGTGTTTCTCTTTTTTTAGAAAACTTTCTTGCTCTATCGCCGCAAAATGTCCCCTTTCCTCTAAATAAGATTGTCTTCGGTCCAAAATATATCCCCTTCCCGGCATTAATTGCCGAAAAAACATACAATATCGGTGGAATAGCTATTAATAATATAAAAATTCTAATTGTCGTAATTACCATTATTCTAATGATAGCTTTACAATATATTGTAAAAAAAACTATGATAGGAAAGGCAATGCGGGCGGTAGCTTTTAATAAAGATGCTTGCTTAATGATGGGCATAAATATAGATAAAATCATTTCCATAACTTTTGGTATAGGCATTTCTCTTGCCGCTGCTTCCGGAACATTATATGCCCTAACCTATGGGCAATTACAATCACCCTACCTGGGAATCTGGCCTGGCCTTAAGGCTTTTATAGCAGCAGTTTTGGGAGGTATCGGGAATATTCCGGGAGCTATGTTGGGAAGCTATGTGATGGGTGTCTCAGAAACATTTGCTACTTCCATTAATTCAAATTTTGGCTACGGAATTGCTTTCGTAATACTTATAGTAGTCTTGGTATTTAAACCAGCAGGACTCTTGGGAAAATTTACCAAGGAAAAGGTATAAACTTATGAAAATAATAAAGAATATTTTTAATTTAATTAAAGGATATTATAAGTTTATATTAATTACAGCTCTAATTTATTTGTTATTTCAGATATTTAATGGAAGTATCCCCATTGCCCCCCGCCTTCTTACCCGATATTACATGCAGATTATTATGTTTGCCTTGATAAACATTATAATGACTGTAAGTTTGAATTTAATTAATGGATTTACCGGTCAATTTTCTATCGGTCATGCAGGTTTTATGTGTATCGGAGCTTATACTTCGGCTTATTTCACTACTATTCTTTTTAAGGCAGCAGAGATGGCCTATTTTCCTCAATTGGCACTTTTTATTTTTTCTCTGATCATGGGAGGATTAATGGCGGCTTTTGCCGGATATCTCATCGGATTACCCACTTTAAAATTAAGAGGAGACTATTTAGCGATAGTAACTTTGGCTTTTGGAGAAGTAATTCGCTCAATCGTTCGCAGTTCTGATGAGATAGCAGCCTTTTTAAACCAAATAGGATTAGTTAAATTTTCAGAAACTATTGCCAAAATAAGTGGACCCCGGGGACTATCCACCATACCAAATCTTTCTAAATTCTGGTTAGTATATCTTATTACTATATTATCAGTTATCATAATGCGTAATTTTATTTACTCTACCCACGGCAGAGCCTGCCTTTCTATAAGAGAAAATGATGTTGCAGCGGAAACTATGGGTATTGATACTACTCGTTATAAAATTATTGCTTTTAGCCTTAGTGCTTTTTTTGCCGGAGTAGGCGGTGGACTTTTTGCTCATGTTTTAAGATTTATCCATCCAAATAATTTTAGTTTTATAAAATCAATCGATTACCTTATCTTTCTTTACGCCGGAGGAATGGGAAGTATCACCGGTTCAATTTTAGCTGCTACCGGACTTACAATTCTCCCCGAGTTTTTAAGGATGATTAACTTCCAACAATGGAGGATGGTTGTTTATCCATTACTTTTAATAATTTTAATGTTAAGAAAACCGAGTGGTATCTTTGGTAATCGTGAATTTTCGTTTTTAATTCCTAAAAGAAAAGAGGCAAGCTAAATGGCGATTTTGGAATTAAAAGATATGTGCTGCTATTTTGGCGGATTAAAAGCCGTTGATAAATTCAATACTAAAATTAAAAAAGGGGAATTAGTTGGACTAATTGGCCCTAACGGTGCAGGTAAAACTACTGTATTTAATGTTATTACCGGGATATACCCTCCCACCTCCGGAGAGATTTTCTTTCAAGGAGAACATATTGGAGGTTTACCCTCACATAAAATTACTAAAAAAGGAATTGTTCGAACCTTTCAAAATATTCGTATTTTTCCGACTTTAACTGTTTTAGAAAATATTATAATTGCCTATCACTTTCGCGCTCACTATAGTATCTTATCAGGCATTCTAAGGGATGGCAATTTCCATCAAGAAGAAGAAGAAATGAGTAAAAAAGCTATGGAATTATTGCACCTTTTTGATCTACATACTTATTATAAGAACCCTGCCGGAAGTCTGCCTTATGGTGAACAGAGAAAATTAGAAATTGCTCGCGCCTTAGCCACTGAACCAGAAATTGTTTTACTGGATGAACCTGCTGCAGGAATGAATCCCTACGAAACTATCAAACTGATGGAATTAATTAAACAGGTTAAGGGGAAATATAATTTAACAATTTTCCTGATAGAACATCATATGCAATTTGTAATGGGAATTTGCGAAAGAATAATGGTAATGGATTTTGGAGTACAGATCGCAAAAGGAACTCCTCTAGAAATACAAAAAAATCCAAAAGTAATTAGAGCTTACCTGGGAGAATAAATAAAATGTTAAAAGTTCATAACTTAGAAGTATCTTATGGCCCAATTCGGGCACTCAAGGGAATATCTTTCGAGGTCAAGGAAGGTGAAATAGTAACCCTGATTGGAGCAAATGGAGCTGGTAAATCAACAACTTTACGCACTATTTCTAATCTTATCAAACCTCAAAACGGAAGTATTACTTTTTTAAATCAAGACTTATTGTCTGTACCAGCATATGACTTAGTAAAATTAGGTATAGCTCACGTCCCGGAAGGAAGAATAATATTTGGACCACTGACAGTTCATGAAAATTTAGAACTTGCTGCCTGGGGAAGAAGAGATAAAGTTGCAATCCAAGAAGATTTAAATAAAGTTTACGACTTATTTCCTTTATTGAAAGACCGGAAATTTCAACTTGGAGAGACCTTATCCGGGGGAGAACAACAAATGCTAGCTTTAGGTCGTGGCTTAATGGCTCGAGCTAAACTTATGTTGTTGGACGAACCATCAATGGGTCTAGCCCCCCTTTTAGTTCAAGACATTTTCCGGGTAATAAGACAGGTAAATGCTGAAGGCACTACCATTTTATTAGTAGAACAAAACGCTCATATGGCTTTAGAAGTAGCTCATCGAGCCTACGTTTTGGAAACAGGAAATATTATCTTAGAAGGCCCTGCTGATGAAGTTGCTAAAAACCCCAAAGTAATTAAAGCCTATTTAGGATAATTCTTAAATATCCCCTATACTCTCTCTTGCAAATCCCTGTTTTTTTTCACTACTTTTTCATTTTCTTCATTTTTTACGAATTTATCCGTTATTTCTACAATAAAATCTCGAAAAAATTAAATTATTTTCAAAAAAAAGAAGGATTTTTTAAATTTATGTCGTATAATATATTGTTAGGGGATTAACCTTGTATTTTTTAACTTTAATTCTATTTTAATCCAAATAAATTACTTTACTCGCAAATTTTAACTATCTGTTAAGAGGGTGGTGATGCTACTGAAAAAGATGGTAAAATACTTACCTTAGGAATCTCGCGAAATTTTATACATTTATAGATTCATTAAAAGTCGGTAAAATTATCCAAAAAAATAAAAAAATAAGGAGATTTTTAAAAAATGGAAATTAAAGAAAGAGGCAACTGGGGATCGCAATTTGGTTTTATAGCTGCAGCTGCCGGTTCAGCCGTAGGTCTGGGAAATATCTGGAAATTCCCTTATATCACCGGACTTTATGGTGGTGCCGCATTTGTATTAGTATATTTACTTTTTGTCATTTTAGTTTGTGTTCCTATCATGAATTCAGAATTGTTGGTAGGCCGTAAATCCGGGAGAAATGCACTCGGTGCATTTAAAGAATTAGCACCGAAGAGTTCTTGGTGGATTGTCGGATTAATGGGAATTATAGCCGGATTTGTTATACTTTCTTACTATTCAGTTATTGCCGGATGGGCAACAGCTTATATCTTTAAATCAGGTGCATATATGGCAGCCGGTGCTGATCCTGCTAACGTTTTTGTTGGCTTTATTACTTCACCTGTCGCCCCTATTATTTGGCATGCAATATTTATGCTTATCTGTATAGGAATAGTTACAGCTGGTATTGAAAAAGGTATTGAAAAATATGCAAAAATCTTAATGCCTGCTTTGGTATTAATATTATTGGTCTTAATCATCCGTTCAATCACCTTGCCTGGATCAGGTGCAGGATTATCTTTTTATCTTAAACCTGACTTTAGTAAATTGAGTGCAGAAGGTATTTTAGCAGCCTTAGGACAGGCATTCTTCTCGCTAAGTTTAGGAATGGGTTGTATGATAACTTATGGTAGTTACCTTAAAAAAGACCAGGATATTCCTGCAAATTCTTACTGGATTGCCGGTGCTGATACTGGTATCGCTCTCCTTGCTGGTCTTGCCATTTTCCCGGCAGTATTTGCTTTTGGATTGGAACCCGGTGCAGGACCAGGATTAGTCTTTATAACTGTTCCGGCTGTATTTGCATCTATGGGAGCGGTTGGTCACTTCTTCGGAATTTTATTCTTCATATTACTAACTGTTGCTGCAATAACCTCAGCAATCTCTCTACTCGAAGTAGTTTGTGCTTACTTCATCGATGAAAAAAAATGGGATCGTAAAAAAGCAGCCTGGATAATGGGTATAATTATATTCTTATTAGGTGTCCCATCTTCTTTGGGCCAAGGCGTATGGTCTAGTTATAAATTTATCGGTGGAAGAGATTTCTTAGATTCTCTTGATTTTATTGCATCTAATATACTTCTACCTTTAGGCGGATTTTTACTCTGTATCTTCATCGGCTGGTACTGGGGAACTGATAAGGCAGTCGAAGAAGGAAATATCGGTGCAAAGGGTGGAATTACTTTAGGCAGCGGTTATCGTTTCCTTATTAAATATGTTGCTCCTGTTGCAATTTTCATAGTTTTCCTTAAAAGTATAGGAGTATTTTAAATTAGAACGAACATAAAAAATTCGTATTTAATAACATGAAATAAATAAAAATTGCCCATCTCTTTAGTAAGGGATGGGCAATTTTATTACATTAAAATCAAATAAAATATTATTTTCTCTCTATTTAATCTTCTAAATCTTCTTTAACATCAAAGGGAAATTTAAGTCTAAACTCCCAAAGCACCTGCCTAACTTTATTCTTAGTTTCCTGCAACACTTCTTCAGCAGTCTTTTTTAAATAAATTGTTTCTGAATCATTTAAAGAAATTATTTCATTATTACGAATCGAGAGCGTAGAGGTAGTACCTTCTACTGAAACATTTATTTCGTAGGGGGCCAAATCGATGCTAAGAAATTTATCTAGGTTTTGAGTGGCTTCTATCGTTTTCAGGTAAATTTCTTCTCTCTTGGAAAAAGTTAAATTTAACACAGGAATATCATCAATACAGATAACGCCTGTATAAAAAGAATCTTTTAATATATATTTAGAGCTCACTTGAAGATAATTAGTAGTAGCCCGCCTATCGATATCTATTCCCTTTTTTATAAGCATATCTTTTACATAATTAATCCTATCTTCAGTTTCAGGATGCGTTTGGAATATCCCTAAATTTACTTCAGGTTTAAACATTTCCCGGGCATACAATCTTTCTAAAAAAGTTAAAAAACCTACCGGATTATATCCTGTCCTAATTAAGAGGTCCGTTGCGGTCAAATCTGCTTCTTCTTCATATTCCCGACTATATTGATTAAGAAAAGTTATAGTAGTAAGCTTCCCTAATACGCCTACATCCGGTTCTCCGGTTAAAAGAACGGCTAAAATAGTTAATAAAGTAAATTTAGTATTATCTCTGGTTTGTTTTAAGGCATGATTGTGGATTACGTGAGCGATTTCGTGAGCCAAAATTCCAGCAAGTTCGTCATCTGACTGGATATAATCAAAAAGATCATAAGTTACATATATATATCCGCCGGGAATAGAAAAGGCGTTAGGACCTTCTACCTTTAATATCTTGAAATGATAATTCATCCCTTTCAACTCGGAATTTCTGGCTAATTTATTACCAATTTCAGTGATTAATGAATTTTGATTTAAATCTTCAATTACTTCATATTTTTTCTCAATATCTTCAGATAATTTCTTTCCTAATTTCTGCTCTTTATTTAAATCTCTTTCGGCAGAAAATGAATTAAAACTTACCAACAAGAAAGCCATTAAAAGAAAAACTATCACAGAAACTAATTTATTTATTAATTTTCTATTTTTTCTCATTTTATTAAAGGTGTATGTAATACACTCTCACTTTTAATTTTGATATTACCAGTATTTGCATCTGGTGTAGGGGTCGGATTTATCCGACCCGAATCTTACTTATTTTTTTACAAAATCTTTTAAATTCGTCAAAGCGAAATCTAAAGCTTCGTGGATTCCTTCAACCCTTTTCCCTCCGGCTTGCGCAAAATTGGGAGCTCCGCCTCCCCGGCCTTCAATAAATTTTCCTGCTTCTCTTATCAGTCCATTCATGTCATACCTTAAAGCTCTGGAACAGGCAAACAATATCTTTACTCCCTCTCCCTCTCCTTTGCTCTTAATTCCAGTTAACACAACTACACTTTCATCTAAATTAATTATCTTCTGAACTAATTCCCTTACTTCTTGAAAATTCTTCTCTTTAAACACTTTGTTTATGATCTTTATCCCGTCATCTTTCAGAGAAGATTCATTAATTAAATTTCTTACTTCGTAATCCTGCAATTTTTCTTTAAACTCCTTTAATTCCTTCCTAATTTCTTTTCTCTCCTCAAGCATCCTATCTATGGCTTCTCCCAGTTCGGAATCTTTAATCGTTAATTTATTAGAAATATTCTTAATTAATTCATTTTTCCAATAATAGTCCTTTAAAGAACGCTTACCGCATATAAAATCCAACCGAATTTTTACTCCTCTTTTCTCCCATTTTAAGATTTTAATCAAGCCAACCTCTCCAGTAGTCCCACAGTGAGTACCACAGCAAGCACATATATCAAAATCCTTTATCTCTACTATTCTTATATCTTCTTTTTGAGGAGGAATTTTCCTTAGATTTAATTCATTTGCTCTTTCTTGGTTCACAAGATATACTTCAATCGATTTATTTTCTAAAACGATATTATTAGATAATATCTCCGCTTTTTTTATTTCCTCGGAAGTAATGTTATCTTTCATGATATCTAAAGTGCAAATTTTATCCCCCAAATAAAAAGATACTGTATCGGCATTCCATAATTTTTCGAAAGCAGCAGAAAGAATATGTTGCCCACTATGTTGCTGCATATGGTCAAATCTTCTCTCCCAGTCTATTTTTCCTATTACTGTATCTCCGCATTCTTCTTTAATACCTTCTTTTAATACATGAATTATTTTCTCGTTACTCTCTATTACATCAACTATTGACACACCCTGAATATAACCTAAATCATTTGGTTGACCACCGGATGTAGGATAAAAACAAGTGTTATCCAAAATAAGAGCAGGTTTACCATTTATTTTTACTTTTTCTAATATTTTTCCTTTAAACTCCTGTAGATATGGTTCTTCATAAAATAATCTTTTACTCAATGCCCTTCCACTCCCCTTAAAATTAATATCTCGTATAGATACGATAACAAGTAATGTGTAATGAGTAATAAGATTAAATTCTTGAAATTATAAAAACAGGTACTCATTAAACGTTACTTATCACATGTTACACATTATATTACTTTTTACCTGGTTGGATGGTTAAGAAAATAAAAGAAAAAAACCAGGAACTGGAATAAAAAAATTTATATTAATCTTTTAAAATATTTATATTATTCTATTGTTTTCTATTATAATACAAAAAGCTAACCTAAACAAAAAAAGAGCCTTTAATTTGTACATAATACAAAAATAAGACTCTTTTTTTATTTATATCGAGTATAATAGGTCATATCAAAATCATTCTATCTTCTATATACTTATCTTTTCGATTACCTAATATTGAAAACTGCCTTACTAAATCATCTACATCAATTTTTTTTCTTTCTTCTCCTTGAATATCAAAAATATTTCGTCCCCTATCCATCATTACAGTACGATTACCCACTTCCAAAGCTTGCTTCATATTGTGGGTAACCATTAAACTAATTAAGTCTCCCTGTCGCTCCATAACTAAATCTTGCGTCAATTTCAAAATCTTTTTACTGCTTTCCGGATCCAAAGCTGCGGTATGTTCATCTAAAAGTAAAACCTTGGGTTTAAACATGGTAGCCATCAACATGGTCATTGCCTGCCGTTGCCCCCCGGAAAGTAAGCCCACTTTTTTTGAGATATTATCTTCCAGTCCTAAATTTAATTCACTTAGCTTTTCCCGAAAAAAATTGCGTAAATTTTTATTAATCCCCAAGCGTAATCCTCTTTTTTCTCTTTTTAAAGATAAAGATAAATTTTCCTCTACAGTCATGTAAGGAGCAGTACCCAAAAGGGGATTTTGAAAAACCCTTCCAATCCAACGAGCTCTTTGATATTCAGGTTGACAGGCAATCGCCTTTCCTGATAGATTTATTTCTCCCTTATCTTGCTGTAGAGTTCCAGCAATTAAATTTAATAGAGTTGACTTGCCAGCACCATTACTGCCGATAATCGTAACAAAATCACCCTTTTTAATCCGCAAGTCAAAATTATCTAAAGCCAGAGTTTCATGAGGACTATTTTTAGCAAAATGTTTAGTCAATCCTTTGATTATCAGCATAGATTATACTTCCTTTCCATTATTATTTTGAAGATCTTTTCTTCCTAAATTAAATCTATCTGTAAAATTAAGTTTACCTTTAATAAAAGGCACACTTAAGGCAATTATTACCAATAAAACAGAAATCATTTTCAAATCTCCTGGCTTAAAGCCAAAACTATAACCATAACGTAAAGCAATTATCATAATTAAACGATAAACCAAAGAACCAACTAATACAGCGATTGTCCTCCAGAAAATAGTAGGAGTTTTTATAATACTGATACCAATTATTACACAAGCCAATCCCGCAACTATTGTACCTAAACCCATATTTACATCGGCAAATCCAGAATACTGAGCAAAAAGTGCTCCTGATAAAGCCACCAAAGCATTAGAAATGCAAAGACCCATAATTTTGGTTAAATCTGTATTAACTCCCAGGCTCTTAATCATCTGTTCATTATCACCGGTGGCAATTATGGTTAACCCTATTTCTGTAGACAAGAAATAATCTATAACAAATTTCAGTATGACGATCAGAAACAAGAAAAAGAAAGGAGTCAGATAATCCATCGACAAATTAGGAAAATAATTTTTTATTTCTTCTAATAAGGTTACTTTTCCCAATAAAGGAACATTTGGTCTTCCCATAATTCTTAAATTTATCGAATATATTAAAGTCATTGTTAAAATTCCTGATAAAAGATTAGTAAGTTTTAATTTGGTATGTAATAATCCGGTAATTAATCCGGCAAGGGAACCCGCTATCATGGCTAAAAATGTACCCCATAATGGATCTCCACCAGAAAAAATCACCTTGGCGGCTACCGCCGCCCCCAAAGGAAAACTACCTTCAACGGTTAAATCGGGAAAATCCAAAACCTTATAAGTAATATATACTCCTAATACCATAATCCCAAAAACTAACCCCTGCTCTAAAGCATGTAGTAAAAGACTTATCGACATATTATCTGATCCTTTCTTTTAATAAGGGGTTAACCACCCTGCACTTTACCATCTTTTATAATTTTATCTGCTTCCTTTATTATTTCTTCACTTATAGAAATCCCCAGAATTTTTGCAGCATCCAAATTCACCACAAATTGTAAATCCTTAGGATCAGTTATAGTCTGAATAGGAATATCAGAAGGTTTAGCACCCTTAATAATCTGAAGAGCTATCTCACCGGACTTCTTGCCTAATGAATAATAATCAATACCATAAGAAGCTAAAGCTCCTTTGTCAACTGTGCTCGGGTCAGCAAGGATCAGAGCAATCTTTTCCTGATTACATACTTTTATCACAGATTCCAGTGCTGATACTACTGTATTATCTGTAACAATATATATAGCTTCTACCCTTCCCGCTAAAGATTGAGCTGCCATTAAAACTTCACTGGAATTACTTACTACCACTTCTATCAGATTAAGACCAAGTTCTTTGCAGGTCTCCTTTGCTACTTCAATCTGTACAACAGAATTTGCTTCACCGGCATTGTAAATGGTTCCAACGTTTTTAGCCTCCGGTAAAAAACGAGGGATTAGTTCTACCTGTTGCTTATTTGGAGCAGCATCGCTCATCCCGGTAAGATTATTCCCAGAGCTTTCCCAGCTTTTAGCAAGACTTGCTGCTACCGGATCAGTTACTGCGTTAATAACTATCGGAATTTCCTTATTAACTTGTAAAGCTGCCTGAGCAGTAGGAGTAGCGATTGCTACAATCATATCCACTTCATCATCTTTAAATTTCTGAGCGATAGAAATAGCATTGGTAAAATCTCCCTGAGCGTTTTGCAAATCATAGACTACATCCTCGCCTTCCTTAAATCCTGCTTCTTCTAAAGCAGCAATAAAACCATCACGGGCAGCATCCAAAGCGGGATGTTCTACAATCTGAGTTACACCAATCACCAAAGGTTGAGCACCGGCCAAGGATGATACTCCCCCGACAATCATAAGTGCTACCACCAATAATAAAATTGATATAGTTTCAATTAAATTCAATTTCATCTTTTTCATAATTTTCTCTCCTTTTTATTTTTTTAATTTTTAAATTACTTTGTACATCCTTTTGTTTATTCCATGTTTAGTCCTACATTTTAATCTCCCCCCTTCTCTTTGCTGAAATAAAATTAATATTTTCTCTCAGAAAATAAAAGTAGGGCTAAAGATATTAAAATTAAAAACACCTATAGCCCTACTTTTTAATTAATAAAAAGAAAAACCATAGGCATGCCTTGGGAGGCACATGCCTATGGTTTCATTTTTGATAATAGCAATCTGAATGAGCATTACTATTTATCCCTTAGGCATATACCCCCTCAGGATAATAGTAATAGTAATCGTAATAATAATAACAGTAGTTACTAGTCATCTTGTTTTTACTTTGTATTCCAATTTTCATTTTTATTCAACCAACCATTTTTTAATTAATTAGATATTACTAAATAATATACATCTCTTTCCCTATTATGTCAAATTTTTTAAATTAAATCCCAAATATTTCTTTACTATTAGCAGAGGTTCTCTCTGCGACTTCTTTTACGGAAACCCCTTTTATTTCGGCAATCTTTTCGGCAATCAGAGGAATATACTTCGGCTCGTTGGGTTTCCCCCGGAAAGGATGTGGAGCCAAATAGGGTGAGTCGGTTTCCAAAACCAAATTTTCTAGAGAAACTTCTTCCACTATGGCTCTAAGTTTTTTAGCATTATTAAAAGTTACCACTCCGCCTATCCCCAGATAATAACCCCGCTCTATACATACTTTAGCCATATCCAAATCTCCGGAAAAACAGTGCAGGAGTATTTTTAATCCTTTAGCCTCCTCAGCTAAAATCTTTAAAATGTCCTGATGAGCCTCACGGTCATGGATAATAAGAGGTAAATTTAATTTCTGAGCCAGGTTTATCTGTTTCTTAAAAGCCTCCGTCTGACAAGGTAAGGTACTATGGTTCCAATAATAATCCAAACCTGTCTCCCCAATGGCCACCACCTTGTCCTTTTTAGCTAATTTCTCTAATTCTTTCAAATTCTCCTCATCTAAAAATTTACTTTCATGAGGATGAAAACCGATGGCTGCATAAACTCCTTCAAAAAGAGAGGCAAATTCCAGGGCAATTTTACTGGATTCCAAATCAATCCCTATAGTAACCATCTTGGTTACTTTCTTTTCTGCTGCATCCTTTACCACTTCTTGGGCATTTCTCTTTATTAAATCAAGATGAGTATGGGTCTCCACAAAAAATATACTTACCTTAATCACTCCCTTTGTTCTTTGTTTAATATTTTATTAATCTTTTGGTCAGTCATCAATCCGATTAACCACTTTTATTATTTAAGTCTTTGCTTTCTTAAGTTTGACAGCTGTGCCATAGGCCAAAAGCTCAGCAGCACTACCTATAACACTGGTAGTCACAAAACGTATGTTAATAATGGCATCTGCTCCTAATTCTTCAGCCTGAGCTACCATACGGTTGGAAGCTACCATGCGAGCTTTCCCCATCATCTCGGTATACTCAAACAACTCACCACCAAGAACAAGTCTCACTATGGCAGATAAATCCTTTCCAATCCAGATAGCATATATAGTATGTCCCTTGACTAAACCTAAAACCTTGGTAATCTCGCTACCCGGTACTTCAGCAGAATTCTGAAGTAATATGCGAGTCTGTATCTCACCGGTGGGTAGTTCTTCTTCCTGAGCTTTGCCTTTTTTCTGTTCAAGGGCTACTGTCAGTAAGACCAACAGGATACCACCTAAAAGACAGTAAATGGCAATCTTTAGCCACCAGGGTAAGGTAGGCTCATGATATATATGCCAAAGCCCTCCCACAAAGATAGCAGTAAAGAGCCCAATTACAAAAGCAAGCGAGCCAATTATTCGAAAGAATTTCATGATTTTTTCCTCCTTATCACAAAAAGTTTCAATTTTTAAACTTTAAGCTCGATTTTTACTTTTAAGAATCTATCTGTATTATACTACATTCGGCAAAATCCTCAAAAATCCTCTTTTTTCAATTAAAAAAATCGAAAGTGAATAGGATTAATTTTAGAAGATTTTTCTCCAGGTGTAATTTTGAAACTGCTATTGCCGTTAATATAATCTACTCAAATCTAAAGAAGCGGATAGCCAATAATAATGATATAGCAGAAATTGCCAGAAGCACATAGAAATTAGGAAGAATTTCGGTTATTCCAAATCCTCGGGTGATAATCTTATTAAATCCATTTATGGCCCAGTATTGCGGTGTGAATCGAGCAATAGTTTGCATAAATTTAGGGACAATCTCAATAGGCCACCAGGCACCCCCCAGCATACTGGTCACCATCGAAATAAGCACCGCAAAGGCACCGGCCTGAGCAGAAGTTCGCACAACAACAGAGAGAAGTGTTCCCAACCCGGTTACTGAAAGGACATAACTTACTACCAGCAGTAAAACTCCCAAGGGTAAATTCCCCCAATTTACTTTCAAAACCAACTGTCCAAAAAGAATGAGAATCATAAATTGAATAAAACCTACTAAGAAAAATCCCAGCATCTTACCGGAAATTAGGAAAAACTTCTCTGTAGGTGTAGTTAAAAGCCGAGCCAGTGTCTTATTATGTCTTTCCTGCACCATTGCCACTCCGGCAAAACATACACCCATCATCACAAACATTACCGCAAATCCGGGAGAAGATGCCTCCACTCCCATAGGTATATTTTCGTCCCTTTTTTCCACAGATAGAACCACATATTCTATGCCAATCGAAGGTTCAGGCTCAAAAAAGGAATCAGCTTTCACAAAAGCCTCCTCCCATATCCTCTCCTTCTCGTCTTCTAAAACTTCCTCTTCTAATACCATTCTTCTTTCACTAATTTTTTCTACAGTAAAATTCGCCGCCAAAGCATCAATGGAAATTCTCTGAGCAATCTTCTCGATGAGCTCTTCCAAAAAATAGGAGGAACCCCTCTCTGATTTTAAAATCTCAATTACTACCTGCTCTCTTACCTTGAGTTTTTCTGAAAAATCACCCGGAATTATTAAACCTACGGAAAGTTTGGTATCTTTCACCAGATTCCTCATTTTATCCTCATCGCCCTCTGTCATTGCTATAATCTTAATGCTCTCTTCTTTCTTTAATATCTCCTCAAATACTTCTCCATAGATTCCTCTATCACTATTTAAAAAACCTACCGGGATTTTTTCATCTCCCCCACCCGAACTACTCATTGTCCCGATAAGAGTAGTCCAGACAATAGGCATAATAATAAGCCAGATTAAATTACCTTTATCACGAAAAGTTACTTTTAAAGAATTAAAGGCTATTGCCAATGCTTTTTTAATCAATTTTTACTCCTTTCGCCCTCAGCCTGAAAACACCTAAAGAAAAGAAGACTGCTGCCATAAAAAGAAGAACGAAAACTTCCGGAATGATGGAAACGACTCCTCCTCCCTGATACATAAGCTTAAGAAATCCATCAATAGCCCATCGATTAGGGGTAAATTTACTCACCATATTCAGCCAACCAGGAAAATTAGAGGCAGGCCACATTCCCCCTCCCATAAAACCGAATATCATAGCTAAGGCTGGCCCTATATTTCCAATCTGCTCTTCGCTTTTGGTAAGAGAAGCTAAAAGTGTAGAAAGACCTGAGAAAGCCAAAACAGAAGAAAGAGTCATAATAATAATTCCCAAAATAGAATCTCCCCAATTAACTCGATAAAATATTCTGGTAAAAAATACAATCATCACAAACTGCAGAAGAGCAATAAGAAAAATGCCAAATAGTTTTCCGCCCAAAATTTCTCTTTCACTTACCGGAGCAGTCTTGATTCTCTCCAGGGTTTTATTCCTTCTTTCCTGAAAAATAGTCTCCGCTCCGGCATTGGTAGCAAATAAAATATACATAACCCCCATTCCCACGGCATAGTATTCCATGGCCAGGGGATTTTTATCCATTCTCTTCTCTGTCTTCTTATCTACCTGGATGAGCTTACCTATATTCTCTATCTCCGAAAGCCAAACCGGTATCAATCGTTGAATTTCAGCAGGATTTATCAGATTCTTGGCAACTAAAATTCCCATAGAAGTCCCCAGAATAATCCTTCTCTTTAAAACTTCCAGAGTAAAAGCCTCCACAATATTTTTTATCACTCCTGCTTTGATAATCTGTTCCGGGTCTCCCAATACCTTTATTCGGGTGTTTTCTCCTATCATTATAGCCTGAGAAAATTCCTCTCCTATAATAACACCGGCAGCAATTTTCCCTTTATTTACTTCATTTATTATCTCTTCCTCACTATCCACATACTTTATCTTTATCATATTCTTCAGTTGCTCAGACCCGAATACTTCCTCTAATAAAATCTTGGAAAATTCTCCTCCATCTTCATCAAAAACAGCAATATCTATGGTAAAGGGTGTGCTGGTCCACAAAGGCTGAAAGACCATGCCCAGCACCAGGATCAAGAGCAAAGGCATAGCCAACAACATAATAAAAGAAGAGGAGTCTCTGGCTCTTATCTTTACATCTTTAATCCCGATGAGAAAAATCTTTCGCATATCAATCCCTCAATTCCTTTCCGGTCAGATGCAAGAAGAGACTTTCCAGGTTTGGCTCTTCTACTTCCACTGATTTAATCCTGATACTATTATTGCCTAATAATTCTATTATTTTGGGTAGAACCTTTCTTCCCTGCAGGGTTAATATTTCAATAGCTCTATCCGCGATTTTCACCTCATCTGTCTCCGAAACTTTTTTAATAGTTTCTCCCAGATTCTCCTTCACTTCATCAATAGTAGCAATCTTTAAAGAATCCATCTTCCCCGCTAAAAGCCTCAATTCATTTTGCGTCCCTTGGGCAATAATGCTTCCCAGGTCCATAACCGCCACCCGGTCACATAAAAATTCTACTTCCTCCATATAATGACTGGTGTAGAGGATGGTAAGACCATCTTTATTTAATTTTTTCAATGATTCTAAAATATTAGTTCTGGATTGAGGGTCAACCCCTACAGTCGGTTCATCCAGAACGAGAAGCTTCGGGGAAGGAAGAAGTCCCACAGCAATATTTATCCTTCTCTTCATCCCACCAGAATATTTATTAATTCTATCTTTACTTCTCTCGGTCAGCCCTACTACCTGCAGGACCTCATCTACTTTTTCCTTCAGTCTCCTTCCGCTTAATCCATACATCTCTCCCCAGAAGAAGAGGTTTTCCTTGGCTGATAGGGTAGGATAGAGGGCAATATCCTGAGGGACCACTCCAATTCTTTTCTTCACCTCAATAGGCTCTTTGATTATGGATTTTTCCTCGATATGAGCATCGCCTGAAGTAGGAGGAATCAAGCAGGAAAGCATGGATATAGTAGTAGTCTTACCTGCACCATTAGGACCTAAAAGGCCAAAAGCCTCACCTTTTTTAATCTCAAAGCTTATACTATCTACGGCCTTTCTCCCACTATAAACTTTAGTAAGCTCTTTCACTTCAATTATATTCATCATATTCTCTCCTATATTTTTTCACCAGATTTATTCTCTTGGCTCTTGGGATTTTTACCATAAATTTAAATTTTAGCCAGCCACTTTGTTTTAAAGCTGCAATCATGACATATTTTTTACTATTTATAAATTCTTAATTTCTTTATTCTATACTATCTTCTGAAAATCCTTCTTTTTTCTAAAATAAAATTATTTTCTTCCAATTCTTCATCAGCCTCCGTCCTCTCTCTGTCATTCCCGCGAAAACGGGAATCTATCCTTATGATGAGGTAAATATTTTCCTACCCCCCCTACTGGTATTTTTCCACTACCCTACTGGAAATTCTCCACACCCCCTAGTGGAATTTTTCCACACTAACAACAACAAATAAGAACAATAACAATATAAAAATAACAACAACATTAGGGTGGAATTTTTCCCTGCTGCTATCCTTCTCTGTCATTCCCTTCCCTTCTCTGTCATTCCCACGAAAGTGGGAATCTATCCTTAATTATTATTTTTGCTGTTGCTGCTGTAAATATTTTTTTAAATTATTTTCCTTCAATAGGTTACTTTTTCACCTCTTTTTTGCAATGTAATAAGTAGAGGGGTAAATTATTTTAATTTTTTTTCATCAAAGTGCTGCTTTTTGACCTCTTTTTTGGATCTATATAAGTAGAGGGGTAAATATTTTCTGTCATTCCCGTTTCTCTTATGTCATTCCCACGAAACCTGTCCTCGACCTGATCGGGGAGTGGGAATCTATCCTTATCTTTTATTGCTGCTGTTACTGTTAAATATTTTTTTAAATTTTTTTCATTAGTACCCTGCGTTTTTCCCTCTTTTTTGTATCTATATAAGTAGAAGAGTAGATATTTCAATTTTTTTTCGTCAAGGTGTTGTAAAATGACTTCTTTTTCTTTTCTATATAAGTAGAAAGTATAATTTTTTTTAAAATATTTTTCTTCAATAGGTTACTTTTTGACCTCTTTTTTGCAATGTAATAAGTAGAAGGTGTAATTTTTTAAAATTATTTTTCCTTAATAGGTTTCTTTTTCATCACTTTCTTGCTCTTTATAAATAGAGGGAGAAAATTATTTTAAATTATTTTCGTCAGAGTGTAGTAAAATGACCTCTTTTTTGTATCTATATAAGTAGAGGGGTAAATATTTTACTTCTTGCTCCCTCTCCCCTCGGAGGGAGAGGGTTGGGGTGAGGGGGGATATTCTCTGTCATTGCGAGTCCTGATTTTATCAGGGCGTGGCAATCTCAACTCGCAACCTGCAACCTGCAACCAAAAACTATTCAATGAAAGGTAAAAACTATGGAAAGAAAAATACCAATTAAACAAACTATCTCTTTTACTACTATCCAGGACTACTTCTTGGCTCACTGGGTAAGCATCATCGGTCTTGGCCCAGCTATGCTCTATCTCCAACTCTTAAGTTACTGCTATAAAGGAAAAGATATTGCCTGGCCTTCCATTAAGACTCTAAACAAAAGGATGGGTACTACCACTAAAACCTTAATCAGATACCGTAATACCCTAATAGAATATGGTCTAATTAAAAAAGTAATAAAACAAAGATCTTCCTCCGGAGGATATGACCATAATCTTTATCAGATAGTCCTATTAGATAAAGAAAATATTCTTTATCCTCCTGCAGAAAAACTACCGGAAGAAAAAGAAGAAATCATTTCCGGAATAGCTGAGAAATTTTCTTTTCAGGATAATCCTAAAAAAGTAATTATTGATAATAAAAAATCTCAAAAAACAGAAAGGATAAAAGAAGAATTGATAGAATTAAATCTGGATAAAAAATCGATTGATAAAATAATTTTAAATTATTCCTTAGAGGATATTGAAGAGAAATTAGACCTGCTCGAAATTAAGAGAAATGTAATAAATCCTGCCGGTTGGCTGATTGCTGCCCTGCAAGTTAATTATCTTAATCCTGAATCATACAGAGAAGAAAATAATGAGGAAGAAAAAATAATGGAAACTAAAAAAGTGGAGCTGGAAAGCAAACCAATAAAACCAAAAAAAATAAATCTCAAAAATAAACCAGACGAAGAAACAAAAAGATTGTCCCGAGAAGAAGAATTAGAATGGATTAGAAATATAAGAAATACTGTTTTAAAGTAAATAGTCATCCTCGTTGTAGTTCTCTGTTGAAGAATACGAATTTATAAAACCTCTTGAAAAACCAACCATGGGTATTTTTTCTCAAGAAGAGATAAATAGTATGGAAAAAGTATTGAATGCTTTTAAACATCTCACCTCTGAAAAAATAACCCAATGTTCCCATAAAGAAGAAGCCTGGACAAAAGCAAAAAACAAAGAAATTATTAGCTATAAATATGCAAAAAAATTAACTTGTATTTAGTTGTATATAAAAATTATCAACTATTTTTCCTATTTTACTATTTTGTGAAGCTGTGAAGCCCATTTCCTTCTTCTAGGAAATCCTTCTTTTGGCGGGAAATTTTTAATTTAAATGTGATGTGTCCCCTTGACATTTTCACCTGTCATGAGAGTTTCATCATCCCATTAAAAATATTTAGGAGCTCCAATCTTTTAATTTCTTTTTCGGAATTTTCCTTATATTTAAGCTCTTGTAGCGATTTAATATATTTCTCTAAATTTTCTTTTGAAAAATTTTCTT
>Ga0255384_10035_pt1 | contig 24776 bp, 20 predicted proteins | sample ANMaggSeSYBR01F7_FD_182106 | JGI IMG/M metagenome (GOLD analysis project Ga0255384, IMG submission 182106) | Sediment cell enrichment communities from methane seep in Santa Monica Basin, California, United Staets - ANME aggregate JGI... | ecosystem: Environmental > Aquatic > Marine > Cold seeps >... | reverse complement strand
AAATATGATTTTGTCATTTTTACTAATTAATTGTGTTAGAAGTGCTTGATAAAAGGTCGATAACTTAATAAAATCTTATATTACCTTATTTTAAATGGAATTGGAATTTTAAATTTTCAAAACAGCAATACAAAAGGGTAAAACAGATTTTAAAAGGAGCTTTAATATGAAAAAACGAATCATGGTAACCGGTGGAGCGGGTTTTATCGGCTCTCATCTTTGTGAAAAACTTCTGAATCAAGATAATGAAGTAATATGTGTGGATAATTTTTTTACCGGAAGCAAACAAAATATAATTCATCTCCTTGATAATCCTTATTTTGAAATGGTCCGCCATGATATAACATTTCCTTTATATGTGGAAGTAGACGAAATATATAATTTGGCCTGTCCGGCCAGCCCTGTCTACTACAGTTTTGACCCGATACAGACTACCAAGACATCGGTAATGGGAGCAATTAATATGTTAGGACTTGCTAAAAGATTAAAGATTAAAGTATTGCAGGCCTCTACCAGTGAGGTATACGGAGACCCGGAAGTACATCCTCAAACGGAAAGTTATCGGGGAAATGTAAACCCAATTGGTCCAAGGGCTTGTTATGATGAAGGGAAGAGATGTGCAGAAACATTATTTTTTGATTATTACAGGCAATTAAATATAAAAATTAAGGTTATAAGAATCTTTAATACATATGGACCTAAAATGCAACCGGATGATGGAAGAGTTATTAGTAATTTTGTTGTCCAAGCTCTAAAGAATAAAGATATTACTATTTATGGAGATGGAAGCCAGACAAGAAGTTTTTGCTACATTGATGATTTAACTGAGGGAATTATAAACATGATGAATAGTAGGGAAGATTTTATAGGCCCGGTGAATCTGGGCAATCCTTATGAATACACTATTTTAGAACTTGCAAAAAAGATAGTTAAACTAACTAACTCAAAATCAAAAATCATTTATGAACTTCTCCCCGAGGACGACCCAAAACAAAGACAACCGAACATTGAATTGGCTAAAAAAGAATTAAAATGGGAACCGAAAATACAACTCAATGAAGGTTTAAAAAAAACTATTAATTATTTTGAAGAGTTATTAAGCAATGAAAGATAATTTTGGCCCGAAAAGTTCTCATGTTATCCCATTAGGAGGGAGTATGTTAATGGGTATGAAAAGATATTTGAGAAAGAAATTAAGTAAATTTGGAATATGATAATTTAAATAAAGAAGTAATAGATATTGTTTATATAAATTTCTAAATTAAGTAGGAGAAAGTGATGAAAATATCTGGATTTTTGATAATAAAAAATGGAGTAGCTCAAGGGTATCCATTTATTGAGGCAATACTATCTGCTTTACCTGTATGTGATGAATTTTTAATATCTGAAGGATATTCTTCTGATGAGACCTGGAAGTTATTATGTAAATTGCAGGAGAAGTATCCAGATAAAATTAAGCTTTTTCGCGATCATTGGCGAGGGAAAGTATGGAAGGGAGAAATAATTGCTTCTATGAGTAATGTTTTAAAGAAAAGATGCAAAGGAGAATATTGTCTATATATCCAGGCAAATGAAATCATTCACGAATCAACCATTAAAGAGATAAGGAATCTTCTAAAATTTTACCCTAGTGTAGAAATTTTCTTATTTCCGTTTTTTAATATATTGGGAGATAAATTTTTACTTGAAATACAATTTAGAAAGAGATTAGTTAAAAATTTAGATTATATAATTGTAAAAGGAGATGGTTATCAACTTGGTTATGATGTGGGTAAATTGATATTAAGACCGAGAAAAATTTTAAATTATTTGTTACATAGGATTGGTGAACGTAATGTTTATTTAACAAAACCCGTTTTTAGGTATCGGGCTCCTTTCCCTAAAAATTATATTAAAAAACTCGAGACTAGATTTGAATTATATCATGACGATATGGATATCAATGCATTTAGTGAAGAATATAAAATTGCAAAAAATATTTTATCCAGCATTAATGTAGATAAATATTCTTCTAATTTATTTTGGGAAAAAATTTCAGGTTTTTTCGAAAATAGTTATTGGAAGTTAAATCCAGGTAGTGTTTCACAAGGTATAATGGGAATTATATATGAACATCCAGAGATAATGAGACACCTTCTGGGCAAATGGGAATATGATTCTGAGGACAGTATAAGATATTTATTAAAAAAAGGTAAAAATATTAAATAGATATGATAGTTTAGTAAAAATATTTAAACGATATAAATTTATTAAAAGTGGAGTTAGAAAATATTAACAAAGATTAATGAAAATTATAATAGCATTTTAGAGGTGTACCTACTTGAAAAATAATTTAAATATTAAGAAAAAGAAATTAGCTATTCTCCATCCTGCTTTTGGATGGGGAGGTGCGGAAGCAGTATGTATTTGGATAATAAAAACGTTAAAAAGCGATTTTTATATTGATTTAATAACGAACGGAACGGATGTAAATTTTAATAAAATAAATTCTTTTTTTGGAATAGATTTTTCTAAGGATGACTTTAAGATAATTAAATTAAGAAAATATTCTTTAGAAGGATACATCCTAAGTTCTCATTTAGTTCAAAAGTATTTTAAGAAACATCGAGGAGAATACGATTTGGTCATTTCGACGAATAACGAGATGGATTTTGGAAGAAAGGGAATCCAGTATATACACTTTCCTACCATGTTTGAAGCGGAGGAAAAGAATAATATTTACAAAAAAGTGTATTACAATTTTTCTTCATGGTTATCTGGCTATAGCAGAGAAAAAATGAAAAATAATTTAACGCTTACAAATTCTAATTGGACTAAACAAATGATTACAAAAGCTTATAATATTAAAAGCAGAGTAATTTATCCACCCATTGAAGATATCCCTGGTGTTCCATGGGATAAAAAAGAAAATGGTTTTTTATGTGTAGGAAGAATTTCTCCAGAGAAGAAAATTGAAAGAGTATTTAAAATTTTAAAAGAAGTGAAAAAATCATCTCCTGATATACATCTTCACATAATTGGCGCATATGGAGATAAGCAATACTTAAGAAAAATACAATATCTAACAAAAAATGATAAAGATTGGATATTTTTTAATTTAAATGTATCTCGAAATAAATTAAAAGAGCTTATTTCTTCACATAGATATGGTATTCATGCTATGGAAGAAGAACATTTTGGAATGGTTGTTGCAGAAATGATAAAAGCAGCTTGTATTGTATTTGTCCCTAAAGGGGGAGGGCAAGTTGAAATTGTTGGAGAAGATGAGAGAATAATTTATAATGATATAATCGAAGCATCTGAAAAAATAAAAAAAGTTATACAAGACCATTTAATGCAAGAGGAAATTCTAAAAAGATTATTATGTTTAGGTAAAATATTTTCGAAAGAAAATTTTATGCAGGACATTAGAGATTCAGTTGATATTTTAATCTAACGGGAAATCCACGCCTGCAGAGGTGGAGATGAAGGATAAAAATTTGAATAATAAAATATCAGTGATTATTTTAACCTGGAATTCGGAAAAATATATTGAAAAATGTATTAGTAGTTTAATTAAAGATTTAATTTACGCTGAAAAAAAGTATGAAATATTTGTTATTGACAATGGTTCCACAGATAAAACTCTACTGATATTAAAGGTGTTAGGTAAAAAAATAAATAATCTTGTCGTTGATAAATTTGAAAAGAATTTGGGGACCACAATTTCTAGAAATATGGGAATGAAAAAAAGCAAGGGAAAATATATTTTTATTTTAGATTCGGATACGGAAATTAAAAGAGGGACAATAAATACTTTAATAGACACCATTGATAAAGGGAATAAAGTCGGGATTGTTGCCCCTCGATTATTTTATCCTGATGGTTCAACTCAAGCTTCGAGTAAAAGATTTCCTACGATAAAAACTAAAATTTATAAATACATGCCCTTTTATAGAACAAGAAATATCGCAGAAAAAGATGAATTGTATAATGAAATTTACAAGAAGGGAAATAAACAGTGCAGCGAAGTAGATTATTGTATATCTGCTGCCTGGATGGTTAATAGAGAGGCAATAAATGATGTTGGGTTTTTTGATGAAAATATTTATTATGCTCCGGAGGATGTCGATTATTGCTTGCGTATGTGGTTAAAAGGCTGGAAGGTTATTTATAATCCTTTAGCGAGCGTTGTACACCACACACAAAGAAAATCTTATAAAAATTTTAAGATAGCTTGGCAGCACTTAAAGGGATTGTTTTATTATTTTGGTAAATATGATTATTGGTTTGATAGAAGAAAAATATATGAAAGGATTAAAAATCAGTAAATATCAAATAAGTTCAGATAGTTTTAAATTGGGAGGGGTAATTATTTGCAACTAATATATGTAGTGTTTATATTTATTATATCTTATATGGTAACTTTTTTTAGCTTTCCCATAGTGATCCCTCGCTTAAAAAAAGCCGGGATTGTGGGCAAGAATATGAATAGTGAGAAACAGGAGGAGATTCCTGAAATGGGCGGGCTGATAATGACGATTGGATTTGCTGCCGGAATAATTATGGCTATTGCCTTAAGAACTTTTTATGACGTGTTTTTAACAGTAGATTTAACTTCCATCTTAGCAGCTTTAGCGACCATATTAATAGTTATGTTGATTGGTGTTTTCGATGATTTAGTATCTGTTAGCCAGAGAGTTAAGGCATTTATGCCGATATTTGCAGCATTACCTTTAATGGCGATTAAAGAAGGACAATATTTAATGAAAATTCCTTTATATGGAATTGTCAATCTTGGGGTTTATTATTCTTTAATTATAGTTCCTTTAGGAATTGCCGGTGCTGCGAATGCAATAAATATGTTAGCAGGATTTAATGGTTTAGAAGTAGGTATGGGGATAGTAATAATGGGATCATTAGCTATTATTGCCTATCTACTCGGAGAAGTTACTTCATTAATAATTTTGATTGCTGCTTTGGGTGCACTTCTGGCGACAGTTTATTATAATTGGTATCCAGCAAAGATATTGATTGGCGATGTAGGAACATTAAGTATTGGGGCAATTATTGCCTCTGCGATTATCATTGGGAATTTTGAGATGGCAGGCATTATTGTCATCATCCCATATGTTGTAGATTTTATTATTAAAGCTAAAAACCACTTTCCCAGTGAAGGTTGGTGGGGGATTTACCGAAACGGTAAATTGTATTGCCCAGATAGTGGTCCGGTTGGATTGTGCCAATTGATTATGAAATTATTTGGTGGGATTAGTGAAAGGAATCTGGTGCTGGTGTTGATGGGGATCGAAACTGTGTGTGGATTAGTGGCAATTTTACTATATATTTAAATATAAATAAATAAAATATCGATGGAAAAAAGATGAAATACATATTTATGAATTTATAATGACAGACATAGTGCCTGTCATTTTTTATACTTAGAAAAAATGTATTATGATATAATATTTTAAAATACCCGACTAGCTTAGGCTAAGAATGAGATTTAAAAATACAAATATATAGTCATACCAGAACCTTTGAGTTAACGAAAAATTACTTTGATACTGTTTTTTATGTTTTATAAATATAAAGAATATTTTCATAAGAGGTAAATATAAATAGTATTAACAGACAGTGGAGGAGTTAAGAAGAGATTACCGGGGTTGATTACGAAATTAAATTTATAAGAAGACAGTGTTATGAAAGGATTAATTTCCAAAGAACATTTATTTTACATGGAGAAATTTAATTTGCTTAAAAAAGATATAATAGAGGATAATTCTAATAAATTACTAAAACCAAAAAAAACCTTACCTCAAAAGATGGTACAAGGGGGAGCTTGGATCTCTTCCCTTAGAATAGCAAGAAAAGTTTTTAGTTTAATAAGGCTGATAATTATAGGCCGTATCCTCGACCCTTCTGATTTTGGGTTAATGGGAATAGCCTTGCTTAGTATGGCAGCTTTAGAAACTTTTTCATCATTTGGTTTTAAGCAAGCCCTAATTCAAAAAAAAGAAAATACTGCCAGTTATCTTGATGCAGCTTGGACGGTTTTAATTATAAGAGGATTTATTGTATTTGTAACCCTTTATCTTGTAGCCCCTTCTGTAGCTGTATTTTTTAATACCCCGGCAGTTGTCCCTATAATTCAAGTACTGGGGTTTTTAGCTTTTTTCCAGGCATTTAGTAATATTGGGGTTATCTTTTTTCGCAAGGAGTTAGAATTTAATAAAGTATTCATATATCGATTTGTGGGAATATCAACGAACTTTATCGTCGCAGTTGTAGCTGCCATAATCTTAAGAAGTGTGTGGGCACTTGTACTCGGTTTACTTGCAGAAAAGGTAGTAAGTCTTATTATCAGTTATTGGATCCATCCTTATAGGCCCCATTTAAGTAAAGATATAGAGAAAGCAAAGGAACTTTTTGGTTTTGGGAAGTGGATTCTTGGTTCGAGCATATTGAATTTTATAGGTGAGCATATTGATGATATATTTGTGGGAAGAGTGCTTAGCGCTACAGCTCTTGGGTTTTATCAAATGGCCTATAGGATATCAAATATGTTAGAAACTGAAATTACCAATGTGATATCAAGTGTGGCATTTCCTGCTTATGCAAAGATTCAGGATCAGCAGAACAGATTGCAGAAAGCTTATTTTCGAATTATGAGATTGATTTTTGCAGTTTCTTTACCTATTACTATTGGGATGGTTTTGTTAGCTCCTGAATTTACGCAGATATTTTTAAGTGAGAAGTGGATGCCCATGGTTACAGCCATGCAGCTTCTGGCGGTGGCAGGACTTATTAAATCAATTGTATCCGCAGGAAGTCCTTTATTTGTAGGAAGCGGATATCCAAATTTTGAATTTTACATGCAGATGATTAGAGGGTTAACTATAATAATCGTTATCTACCCTTTGATAATATTTATGGGTATTTCAGGGGCAGCCTTAGGAGTAATTTTGAGTATAGCAGGGATGTTGGTTATCTGGTATCCCTTATCTCAAAAGATCACCAAAGCATCCTGGCGAAAATATTTTGATAGCTTTTGGCCGCCTTTATTCTGTTCATCATTCATGGCAGGAAGCATATATATAGCTAAATTATATTGGATTCCGGTACAACAACCCTTAGGAATGGCTGCATTAATGTTTGTTGCCATAGTTGTAATGAGTATCTGTGTTTATATTACAGCCATGTTTCTTTTACAAAAATATTATCCTTACTATGATATTTTTAGTGAAGTTAAATTTCTTTATAAATCTTTAGTGAGAAGATAAAAAGAGGAAAGGATATTTATAATGGTTCCTGATAAACAAAGTATAGCTATTGTAACTAAGTCAATTCCGCCAGTTTTTGCCGGTTCAGGATTGAGAAGTTATCGTTATGCTCACCGTTTATACAAGCAGAATAGGCTTGCTTTTATTCTTACTGGAAAATTTAATTTAAACGATAAAGTTAATCTTGGCTTTAAGGCAATAAATGAAGGAAGTAAAATTCCTTTTGAAAAAATTTTGACTGTTCCTTTGCAGCGCCATAAAGTTATAAGCCACAGTAAAAAACCATTTAAATATTTTTTACCTTTTCTAATAGAGCAAATTGGTTTATTGATTTTCCTAATTTGGCATCTTTGCAAGCAGAAGAATTCATTTGAAATTTTGCATTGCTTGGGATCAGGTAATTGGCTTAGCCTATACGCTGTTGCTATCGGTAAACTTTTAGGGAAAAGGACTGTCCTTGAAATGACTTTATTGGGCGGGGATGATCCTATATCAATTCAAAATGAACCGATTAAATTAAAATCAAATTTTCGGTTATGGCTTTTTTCTAAGGCAGATATTATTATAAGTATTTCTCCTGCCCTTACTAAAGCATATAAGTCTTCCGGAATACCGATGGATAAATTGCAAGAGGTACCAAATCCGGTAAACACTAAACAATTTAACTACCCATCCAAGGAAGAAAAATTAAAGATACGTAAGAAATTAGGTTTTAGGGAAAAACAAGTTATTGTTTTATTTGTGGGATCCATCATAGAACGGAAAGGAATAGATTTATTAATTGAATCTTTTGCAAAATTTGTTAGTAAACATTCTGAAGCTTTATTAATAATGGTGGGTTCTTGCAGGAATGAAAATCGAGTAAAATATCTAAAGAAAATAAATGTTTTAGATATTAAAAAAAAGGTTATTCTTAAAGGATTGGTTAGTAATGTTGATGAATACATGAAAGCTAGCGACCTTTTTGTATTTACTTCTCGCCGAGAAGGTTTTCCAAATGTTATTGTAGAAGCTATGGCTTCAGGGCTTCCGGTAATTACTTTAAATATCCCGGATATAACAAATTATATAATTAGAGATGGTATAGACGGTATTATAATAAAAGATGAAAATCCTACTCAGATTGCTTTGGCGATGGAAAAGATAGTAGAGAACCAAACTTTATACGATTATATTACTACCAACGCTAAAGATACTGTTTTGAATAAATTTTCAGTTGAGATTGTTGATCAAAAATATCAACAAATTTATGAAAAATTACTTACTAAAATATAAAGAGGTAATTAATTATGTCAATTAACACTCAATCTATTGCCGCAAAATTACGAAGAAACATTTTGCTTCCCTTTTACTGGAAATATATTAAACAGTGGAGGATATTAAAATATTATAATGAATTAAAAGAGCATCAATGGAAGACCATAGAAGAAAATCGGGAGATTCAGAGAATAAAACTCTTTAAACTTATCAAATATGCAAGTCAAAATATTCCTTATTATCAGAGGGTTATTCAAGAATATAAAATCCAATTTTCGGAAGACACCATCTTTGATGATATTAAAAAATTTCCTATTTTAACCAAAGATATTATTAGAAATCATTTAGATGGGTTATATAAATTTAGAGATAATACTTATTATCGTAATACTTCAGGTGGATCAACGGGGGAACCGGTAATATTTTATCAAGATAGGAATTACCTGGAATGGGATATTACTACTAAAATTTTATTTAATGAATGGGCAGGAAGAAAGAGTGGCGAACCTATGGTGAAATTGTGGGGTTCCATGCGAGATGTTGTAAGGGGCAGTGAAGGTTTTAAAGGATATCTTAAGCAAAAATTTTATGGAGTAACAATTCTAAACTCTTTTAGGATGACAGAGAAGGCAATGTATGAGTATGTGCAGAAGATAAATGATATTAAACCCTGCTTAATTCTTGCCTATGCCAGCAGTATCGACGAATTTGTTCGCTTTATACAGGAAAATAATTTATCAATTTATTCTCCCAAAGCTGTAATGACCTCCGCTAGTGTTTTATATCCTGAAATCAGAGCAAAAACTGAAAAAGTATTTCGAACTACTGTGTTCGATCGTTATGGTTCAAGAGAAGTAGGTGATGTTGCCTGTAGTTGTGAAAAAAATCTTGGATTACATTTAATTCCCGATGTTCATTATGTAGAAATTGTTGATGATAAAGGAAGGAAAGTAAAGCCGGGAGAATCAGGTGAAATAGTAGTAACACTACTGACAAATTATACTATGCCTTTAATTAGATATAAAATTGGTGACAGAGGTAATTTTTCTTTTAAAAATTGTAAATGTGGACGCGGATTACCGCTCTTAGAAAAGGTTATCGGTCGTACCAAAGGTATATTTAAAAATAAATTTGGAACCTTTATAGACAGTGGGTTCTTTAATCAATTATTTTTCTTTCGAGAAAATATAAAGCAGTATCAGGTTGTTCAAGAAACGATTGATTATATATCTATTAATTTAGTATTAATAGATAAAACAAAGTTAGAAGATTTAGATGAGTATTCTACAGAAATCAATAAGGTAATTCGGAAGGTAATGGGGAATAATACAAAAATTAAATATAACATAGTTGATGAAATAAAACCCAGTCCTTCCGGAAAATATATGTACACATTTTCTCGAGTAAAAGATTAAAAAAAACTCTAATTTTTAAATTTTTTAGAAGAACAATAAAAATTATTTCGGAGATATGTTGAATGAATATTTTAATTACTTCTGCAGGTACAAGAGGTTATTTAATTAGATATTTTAAAAAGATTTTAAGAGAGAATGGAAAAATATTTGCTGCCGATTGCAGTAAATATGCACCTGCTTTATATGATGCAGATAATTACTTTATTATACCAGCTGTATCAAATGAAAATTATATAAACGAATTATATAAAATTTGCTTAAAGAACAAGGTTAAGGGCGTTATTTCTCTTAACGATGTTGAATTACCGGTTTTGGCACAACATAAAAGTAAATTTATGGATAAAGATATTAAATTGGTTGTTTCAGATCCGGAAACAATAGATGTATGTTCTGATAAATATAAAACTTTTAAATTTTTAAAAGAAAATAAATTTCCTTTTGCAAAAACCTTTATAGCTTTAAATGAAGTTTTGATGGAAATTAAATCTAAAACTATCAAATTTCCTTTATTGATGAAACCACGGAAAGGCAGTGCAAGTATAGGAATAAAAAAAGTATTTAATATAGCAGAATTGCGAGATAAATTTGAAGAAAAAAAGTTCATCATCCAAGAATTCCTTCAGGGTGATGACTATGGAGTAGATGTTTTTTGCAATTCCGATTTAGTACCCATATCAATTTTTGCAAAAAGGAAAATGAGAATAGTTGCCGGGGAAGCGGATAAAGAAGTTACAGTATATGATGATAAAATGATAGATTATATTAAAAATATGACTGGAAAATTAAAACTTTACGGACCTGGTGACATAGATTTAATTAAACGCGGTAATAAATATTTTATTTCGGATATAAACCCACGATTTGGAGGAGGCTACCCCTTAGCGCATACAGTGGGTGCTGACTTTCCCAAAAAAATAATAGGATTAATCAAGGGAAAAGTACTGGAGGCTGATTTTAGAAGATATCCGGATAATATCGTAATGATGAAGCAATATGAAATTGTTATAAAAAATTTTAATAATATTAGCGAAAAATGAAGCTAATAAAATTATTATAATCTTTAAGAAGGGAAAGTAAAATGCAGATACCTTTGTCCAGTCCGGATATTGTAAAAGAAGATATTAAAGCAGTTGTTGAAGTTTTGAAAACCAGGTTTTTAAGTACTGGTCCTAAAGTGGTGGAGTTTGAGAAGAGAATCAGGGAATATGCAGGAACGAAATATGCTGTAGCAGTAAATAGCGGGACCAGCGCTTTGCACTTAATAATTAAAGGTATGGGGCTTGGCGAAGGAGATGTAGTTATTACCACTCCTTTTAGTTTTGTTGCCTCTAGTAATTGTATCTTATTTGAAAGAGCCACACCACTGTTTGTAGATATTGAAGAAAGGACTTTGAATTTAGATCCTGATAAGGTTGAGGGGAAATTAGGGAATTTGAGCGATGAGGAACTGGCACGAGTAAAAGCTTTATTGGTAGTAGATGTTTTTGGGCAGCCGGCGGACTGGGATAGATTTAAAGAGATTGGGAAAAAATATAATTTAAGATTAATCGAAGATTCTGCTGAGGTGCTGGGTTCGGAATATAATGGGAAGAGAGCAGGAAGTTTGGGAGAGGCAGGAGTTTTCGCTTTTTATCCTAATAAACAGATTACTACCGGTGAAGGGGGAGTTTTAGTGACTGACGATAAAGAATTAGCCAGGTTGGCGAAGAGTATGCGGAATCAAAATAAAGGAGAGAGGGGAGAATGGTTGGATCATGAGAGATTAGGCTATAATTATCGGATGAATGAATTGAGTGCGGCTTTAGGATGTTCTCAAATGGAGAGAATTGAGGAGATTTTAAAAAAGAGAAGCAATGTTGCGCAAATCTATAATGAGAGGTTAGAAGGAATTGAGAAAATCCAAATTCCCTATATTGCTCCTTATGTAAATAGGATGGGTTGGTTTGTGTATGTAGTAAGATTGAATCAGGAGATAGATAGGAATGGAGTTATAGATTATTTAAGGGAAAATGGAATTGAATGTAAGCCATATTTTACTCCCATACATTTACATCCATTTTATAGGAAGATGTTTGATTATAAAGAAGGGGATTTTTCAATTACAGAAGATGCAGCAGAGCAGACTATTGCTCTACCATTTTTTAATAATTTAAAGGAAGAACAAATTGATTACGTAGTGGAGAAATTGAAGGAAGGGGTCAGAAGGAGCAATGTTCTATGGTAATTAGCAGTTCAGGCAGTGTAGCGGAATTACGAAGAAATATTTTGCTTCCAACTTATTGGAATTATATCAGACGGTTGAATACATTAAACTATTATGAAAAATTGAGAAAAATCCAATGGAATACCATGGAAGAAAATCGGGAGATTCAACGAAAAAAGCTTCATATGCTTATTAAATATGCCAATCAAAATATACCCTATTACAAACGAATTATTAAAGAAGATAATATAGAATTCACAGAGGATACTATATTTGATGATATTAAAAAATTTCCCGTTTTGACCAAAGAACTTATCAGAAAGCATTTTGATGAATTATATATATTTAAAGATAAGACTTATTATCGTAATACATCAGGCGGGTCAACAGGAAAAGCAGTTGTATTTTACCAGGATAAAGAATATTTAGATTGGGCTAATGCCACCAAACGCTTATTTAATGAATGGGCGGGAAGGCGGATTGGTGATCCGATGATAAAATTATGGGGTTCATTGCGAGATATTTTAGAGGGCGGTCAGGGTTTTAAAGGATATCTAAGGCAGCAGATTTCCGGAGTAACTATTCTAAATTCTTACAGGATGAACGAGAGAGAGATGTATGAGTATGTGAAAAGGATTAATAATATAAAACCCCGTTTATTACTTGCTTTTCCGAACAGCATTGATGAATTGGCTCGCTTTATTCAGAAACATCATTTATCCATTTATTCTCCTTCCGCTATCATGACTTCCGGTGGTCTTTTATATCCGGAAGTTCAGGCAAGAATTAAAGAAGTTTTTCAAGCACCTGTATTTAATCGTTATGGTTCAAGAGAAGTAGGTGATATTGCTTGTAATTGTGAAGAAAATCAAGGACTGCATGTAATTCCAAATATTCACTATATCGAGATATTGAATAACCGGGAAAAAGAAGTAAAAGCCGGAGAAATAGGTGAAATAGTGATAACATCCCTGACAAATTATTCCATGCCGTTAATTAGATACAAAATTGAAGATAGAGGTATTCTCTCAAAAAAAGAGTGTAGCTGCGGAAGGGGTTTTCCGCTTTTGGAGAAAGTGGAAGGCCGTATTCGCAGCACGTTTAGAAATAAACAAGGAGATTTAATAGATAGTGGACTTTTTATACGTTTATTCTTTTTTCGTGATAACATTAAGCAATTTCAAGTGATTCAAGAGTCTCTTGATCAAATGACCATTAATCTTGCATTGAAGGATAAACAGAAATTAAAGGTTGTTGAAAAAGACTTCAGGGAAATTAGTGAAATCATTAAACTGATAATGGGTGATGATACAAAAATTAAATATAAAATCGTTAATGAAATAAAACACAGTCCTTCCGGAAAATATATGTATACTTTTTCTAAGATTAAAAATTAAGCTGGATTAAATTTATTGTTGATAATTGACTGATTATTTTACAGTAGAATAGAAACCTGGAAATTTTAAAGGATATTTATGGTAATGAAAAAAATCATGTTAATAGTACCCTCTTTTATAAAAGGAGGTGTAGAAAGAGTCGTAAATACCTTAAGTAAAAAATTAAAAAAACATTATGATGTTTATGTGGTTATATATCATAAGCCTATTGAATATGAAGTGGAAGTCAACCTGGTGAATTTAAAAACTCCTACAGGTTCTTTTGGTAGAAAAATTAAAAATATTTTTTACAGAGTTATCAAATTAAAAAGGTTAATCAGGGAAATATCCCCTGACTTCATTGTATCATTTATGGGAAATTTACCTCCTATTTTAACTTTAAAGCCGGTTATGGTGAGCATTCACAGCAACCCGGATTTTTTCCCTTTACATAGAAAAATATTAATAAAAACCGTATATAAATTTTCCAATGTAAAGAAAATAATCACTGTTTCTAAAGGAATAGAGAAAAAACTAAACACCAATTATAATTTAAAAAATACAAAAATTATTTACAATCCAATAGACTTAAATTTAATAGATCAAAAATTGCTTGCTTTGAAACCCTTTGAATTTGATTATATCCTGGCGGTTGGAAGATTAAACAGACAAAGAGGTCATGATATTCTGATAAAATCTTTTGCAAAATCATCTTTGAAAAATAAAGTGAAGCTGGTTATTTTAGGTGAAGGAAAAGAAAGAAAAAATTTGGAAAACTTGATTAATGATTTAAAGATAAAAAATAAAGTTTTATTGCCTGGAAATGTGGAGAATCCATTTGTTTATATGAAATATGCTCAATTTTTTATCCATTCTTCAAGATGCGAAGGTTTATCTATGGTTTTATTGGAAGCTTTAGCATGCAATGTGCCAGTCATTGCTACAAATTGTTGTGAGATTGGCCCCTCTTATGAGGTTATGGAAAATGAAATCAATAGTCTACTCGTGCCTTCTGAAGATGACGAATTATTGAAAGATGCTATGGAAAGATTGTATCACGACAGAGAATTATATATGAAATTAAAATCAAATGCACGCAGAAGTGTTGAAAGATTTGATGTAAAAAATATAGTCAAAGACTGGATAAGTTTATTTGAGGAAGAGTATTGCCTTTGATTATTGACATCCTGGGTATCTCTTGGTTGATAGGATTTATTGGTTAGTAATTTTAAATCATTTTTTAATGTGCAATTTAATTAGAGTTTGAGTTGAAAAGAGAAAATTATTTTAACCGGTTAGGGAGAATGCTTGAAAATGGAGGCGAAACTATTTTGTCTTATATTGATCATACAATAGGAGCTTATTTACGGAGAAATGTTGTTTTTCCACTATACTGGAAATATATCAAGCATTCTAACGTATTAAATTGTTATAAGGCATTAAGAAATCACCAATGGAATACTTTGGAAGAAAATAAGAAAATTCAGCAGAAAAAACTTTATAAACTGATTAATTATGCCGGTCAAAATATAGCTTATCACAAACGACTCATTAAAGAATATCATATACAATTTTCGGAGGATACCATATTTGATGATATTAAAAAATTTCCCATTTTAACCAAAGATATTATCAGAAATAATTTTGATAAATTGTACAAATTTAGAGACCACACTTATTATCGTAATTCTTCCGGTGGTTCCACCGGAGAACCGGTTGCATTTTACCAGGACAAGAATTATCTGGAATGGGCAATCGCAAGCAAATATTTATTTAATGAATGGGCAGGAAGACAAATCGGAGACCCTATGGTAAAAATATGGGGTTCATTAAGTCATACTTTGAGAGGTGGTCAAAATTTTAAAGGATATCTTAGACAGCAACTTTCAGGGATAACGATTCTAAACTCGAATAAAATGACAGAAAAGGTTATGTATGAGTATGTAAAAAGAATTAATAATATAAAACCTTACTTAATACTTACCTATACAAGCAGTATTGATGAATTGGCCCATTTTATTCAGGAACACGACTTATCTGTTTATTCTCCTCCGTCTATCATGACTACAGCTGGTGTTTTATATCCTGAAGTTTACGAAAGAATCAAGAAAGTGTTTGTTACAAAAATATTTAACCGTTATGGTTCAAGGGAAGTGAGTGATATTGCCTGTAATTGTGAAAAAAGTAATGGATTACACCTGAATACTGATATTCATTATTTAGAGATTGTTGATGATGAGGGAAGAGAAGTAGAAGTCGGGAAGCCGGGGAACATCATCATCACTCTACTGACCAATTACACCATGCCTTTAATTAGATATAAAATTGGAGATAGGGGAATTCTGTCTGCTAAAAATAGTCAGTGTGAACATGGTTTTCCTCTATTGAAGAAGGTTACTGGTCGAATCAAAAGCGTATTTATTAACAAATTTGGTGATTCTATAGATGATGATTTATTTATAGTATTATTTCGCTTGGAAGAAAATGTAAAACAGTTCCAAATCATTCAAGAAGCAATTGATTATATTGTTATAAATTTGGTATTAATAGACAAAACAAAATTGAAAGATGTAAATGAGGATTTTAAGGAAGTCAATCAGACAATTAGAAAGGTAATAGGAGAAGATACAAAAATTAAATATAACATAGTTGATGGAATAAAACCTAGTCCTTCAGGAAAATATATGTACGCATTTTCTCGAATAAAAAAGTGAAAAAAGAAGATAGAATTTAAAAATCAAAAATAGTAATCTATTAAAATAAAATATTTTTATTGTAATAGATAAAATTTCAAAGGAAACTTATTTATAAGAATAAGTTATGCAAATACTACTATTTATAATATTTAATGCTTAAAAATTGAGGTGTAAGTTTTTTGTCATATATTAAGCAAAAGATAGTAACCTATTTTCGCAAAAATATTGTTTTTCCATTTTACTGGAAATATATCAAGCATTCCAACGTATTAAGCTGCTATAAAGCATTAAGAGATCACCAATGGAATACTTTGGAAGAAAATAAGAAAATTCAGCGGAAAAAACTTTATAAACTTATTACCTATGCAAGTCAAAACATTCCTTATTATCAGGGGATTGTTAAAGAGCGAAATTTACGATTTTCAGAGGATACCATATTTGATGATATTAAAAAATTCCCTCTTTTGACCAAGGATATGATTAGAAATAATTTCGATGAACTTTATAAATTTAGAGATAACACTTATTATCGTAATTCTTCCGGTGGTTCAACCGGGGAACCGGTAATATTTTATCAAGATAGTAATTATTTTGCATGGAATACTGCAGCTAAAATTATTTTCGATGAGTGGGCCGGGAGAAAACTTGGTGAACCTATGGTTAAGTTATGGGGATCGTTGCGAGATATTTTAAAGGGTGGTCAGGGCTTTAAAGGATATCTCAGACAGCAGCTTTCCGGAGTAACAATTCTAAGTTCAAGTAGAATGGCAGAGAAGGACATGTATAAGTATGTGCAAAGGATCAATATAATAAAACCCTACTTAATATTTGCCTATACAAACAGTATTAATAAATTTGCTTGCTTTATACAGAAACATCATTTATCAATTTATTCTCCCCAAGCTATCATGACCTCTGCCGGTGTTTTATTTCCTGAAGTTCGTGCAAGAATTGAAGATGTATTTCAAGCTCCTGTATTTAACCGTTACGGTTCAAGAGAAGTAGGTGATGTTGCCTGTAATTGTAAAACAAGTCCCGGGTTACATTTAATTCCCGATATTCATTATGTAGAAATTGTGGATGATGAGGGAAAGGAAGTGAAGCTTGGAGAAACAGGTGAAATAATAATAACATTACTCACTAATTACACCATGCCTTTAATTAGATATAAAATTGGTGATAGAGGTATTTTATCTAATAAGAATTGTAAATGTGGACACGGATTAACTCTTTTAGAAGAAGTTGAAGGCCGCATTACAGGTAACTTTAAAAATAAATTGGGAGATTATGTAAGCGGAGGACTATTTTTTAGTTTATTTTACTTTATAGAAAATATAAAGCAGTTTCAAATTATTCAAGAAGCGATTGATTATATCTCTATTAATTTGGTATTAATAGACAAAACAAAATTGAAGGATATGGATAAAGATTTTAAGGAGATTAATCAGACAATCCGGAAGGCAATGGGAAATGATACAAAAATTAAATATAATATCATTGATGAAATAAAACTTAGTCCTTCCGGAAAATATATGTATTCATTCTCTCGAGTAAAAGACTGAGAAAGAACTCAGATTTTTAAGATAAAAACGAGAATTTATTTAAATTTTTTAGAAGAACAATAAAAATTTTAAAGGGTGAATTAGATGATAGAAGTATTATTAAATGACTGGCCTGGTTATCTGCTGATATTATTGTCTTTTTATATAGTTATAAGGTTTCAAAAAAAATGGCAAAATAACAATTTAACCTTCGCTCTTTACTTTGTATTGGCCATGCATCATGTGATAGCGTTAACTAATGCATATATTTTTATAATTAAGGGGGCAGATGTTGATGCGCGTGGATTTCATCACCGAGCTATAGAATGGGCAGCAAACGGTGAATTATCGGTAACAGGTGGTGCTGAATTTTACCAACAATTATTGGGAATTTTTTATAGATTTTTTGGTCCATCACATCTTTTTGGAGAAGAACTTTCGATTATTGCTTTTCTCTTTTCCTGTTTGATATTGATAAAATTAATTCATCTCATTGACCTTAAGAAATATCAAGTAGGGTTATTACTTATGTTTGGCTTATTACCTACTACCCTTATATTATGTTCGGTAACTCTTCGGGAATCATATCAGATTCTTTTCTTTATGCTCGCGGTATATTGGGGTTTGCGATTCCACCTTAAACCTACAAAAGGGGCAATGATATTTTGTGTATTTTCAGCAATCATTATGGGTTGTTTCCATAGGGCTTTAATTTTATATATGCTATTTCTACTGCCGGTACTTTTTCTATGGTTTCCCCAACAGTTTCCCAGCTCTCCGGATAGTAGATGGCGTTTTTCCAGGAAAAGATTCATTGTCATTACTGCCATAATAATTCTAATAATAGGAATTCTTATCATAGGTGTTCTGTTAGATATTAAGGGATTGGAGGCATTGGGATCTGTTTTTTCCGGCAAAGGATTAAAATACGTAATGAATTACCGAACAAGATTAATGTATGAAGAATCACTCGATGCACGGGCAAAATATGGTATAATGCTGGATATATCTTCATTAGGTTCATTAATAAGGACAACATCTTTAGTATATCTTTATTATCTCTTTGCTCCATTCCCCTGGCAAATTACCAATTGGCTGGATATTTATGCTTTCACCGAATCTTTAATGCGATTTTTATTAATAGTAATTGGTATTATGTGCTGGTACCGGGCAGAGGGTGGTAAACGTCGTATTCGGGGATTACTTTTAATTATTTATTTTTCTATGACTTTTCTTTGGGCAATGGGCACGGTGAATTATGGCACGAGTATCCGTCATCATCTTTTAAGTAATTGGATTATTGTTATCCTTGGCGGTCCCGGAGTGATAGAATTTATAGTTAGACAATTTAGGAGGATATTTCCGTTTACAATTTAAAGTAAGTTTAATTTAAGAAATGGGTTTATTTTAACTGATTAACGGTAATGTAAGGAAATTGAGGTGTAAGTTTTTTGTCATATATTAACCAAAAAATAGCAACCTATCTTCGCAAAAATATTGTTTTTCCATTTTACTGGAAATATATCAAGCATTCCAACGTATTAAGCTGCTATAAAGCATTAAGAGATTACCAATGGAATACTTTGGAAGAAAATAAGAAAATTCAGCGGAAAAAACTTTATAAGCTTATAAAATATGCTAACCAAAATATCTCTTATTATAAAGGGGTTACTAAAAAATATAATTTACAATTTTCAGAGGATACTATATTTGATGATATTAAAAAAATACCTATTTTAACCAAGGATATTATCAGAAATAACTTTGATAAATTATACAAATTTAGAGACAACACTTATTATCTAAATACTTCTGGTGGATCAACAGGAGAACCGGCAGTATTTTATCAAGATTGTAACTACTTTGCATGGAATACTGCAGCTAAAATTTTCTTCGATGAATGGGCGGGAAGAAAGATCGGTGAGCCTATGGTGAAATTGTGGGCTTCAACGCAGGATGTTTCAAAGGTCGGTCAGGGCTTTAAAAAATACCTCAGGCAACAGCTTTCCGGAATAACAACTTTAAGTGCTTATAGAATGTCAGAGAGAGATATTTATAATTATGTACAAATAATCAATAATATAAGACCCTGCTTAATATTTGCCTATACAAGCAGTATTGATGAATTAGCTCGCTCTATCCAGGAACATCATTTATCAATTTATTCTCCCAAAGCTATCATGACCTCCGCTGGTGTTTTATATCCTGAGGTTCGTACACGAATTGAAAGAGCATTTCAAGCTCCTGTATTCAATCGTTATGGTTCAAGAGAGGTAGGCGATATTGCCTGTAATTGCGAGAAAAATCAAGAGTTACATATTATCCCTACTATTCACTATATTGAAATATTAGATAATCAGGGTAAGGAAGTAAAAACTGGGGAAAGGGGAGAAATAGTAGTAACGATTCTGACCAATTATACCATGCCATTAATTAGATATAAAATTGAGGACCGGGGTGTTTTCTCAGAAATGGAGTGTAGCTGTGGACGGGGATTTCCTCTTTTAAAAAAAGTTGAAGGCCGTATTCGTAGTATGTTTAGAAATAAACAAGGAAATGTAATAGATGGTGGAGTTTTTATTCGTTTATTCTTTTTCCGGGATAATATTAAGCAATATCAAGTGATTCAAGAATCTCTTGAACATATCACCATTAATCTTGTATTGAAAGACAAAAGTCAAATAAAGGTTATTGAGAAAGATTTTAGGCAAATTAGCAAGGCGATTAAACTATTTATGGGAAGCGAAACAATAATTAAATATAACCTGGTTGATGTTATAGATTCGAGTCCCTCGGGGAAGTATAGATATATTTTCTCTAAAGTAAAAAATTAGGAAAGAACTCAGATTTTTAAAATTTAAAAACGATAATTTATTAAAATATTTTTAGTGGAATAGTAAATATTTTTAGGGAAATTTATTGATATGAAAAAAATTATATTAATTATACCTTCTTTAATAAAGGGTGGCGTAGAAAGAGTAGTCAGCATCTTAAGTAAAGAGTTGAGTAAATATTATGAAGTTTATGTGGTTATATATCATAACCCGGTAGAATATGAAATAGGGGGGAAGTTAATCAATTTAGAAACTCCAACCGGATCTTTATGGAGAAAGATAAAAAATACTTTTTACCGAGTTATGAAATTAAAAAAGCTAATTAAGGAGATTTCACCGGATTTTATCGTTTCATTTATGGGGAACTTACAACCTATTTTGATTTTCCAGCCGGTTATAGTAAGTATTCGCAACAATCCGGATTTTTTCCCTTTATATAAAAAATTCTTATTAAAAACTATCTACAGGCTTCCTAATGTAAAAAAAATAATAACTTGTTCCTCGGAGATAGAAAAGAAACTGAATAATAATTATAGCTTAAAAAATACAAAGAACATTTACAACCCACTAAACTTAAAATATATAGATCAGAAATTAATTGCTCCAAAACCTTTTGAATTTGATTATATTTTAGCAGTTGGGAGATTGAGTAGATCGAAAGGTTTTGATATTCTGATAAAATCTTTCGCTAAATCAGATTTGAAAAGCATAGTAAAGTTGGTTATTTTAGGTGAAGGAAAAGAAAGAAAAAATTTGGAAAAATTAATAGGAAGATTGGATTTGAAAAATCAGGTTTTATTATTCGGTAAAGTTGATAACCCATTTATATATATGAAATATGCCAGGTTTTTTATTTTGTCCTCAAGATATGAAGGTTTTGCAAATGTTTTATTGGAAGCATTGGCTTGTGGGGCTCCCGTAATTGCTGTAAATTGTGAAACCGGTACTTCTGAGATTATAGAAAATGGAGAAAATGGGATACTTGTACCTGTTGCAGATGAGAATGCTTTAAAAGTAGCAATGGAAAAATTATATAATGATAGAGAATTATATAATAGACTAAAGACGAATACACGGAGAAGTGTAGAAAGATTTGATGTTAATAATATTGTAAAAGAGTGGAAGAAATTATTTGAATAAAAGGGATTACTTTTGATTATTGTTATTTTAGTGACTTTGGATTAATAGAAATAATAGTTCGGAAATTTAGGAGGATATTTTCCTTTATAATTTAAGGTAAGTTTAATTTGAGAAATAGGTTTATTTTAACTGATTAGCGGTAATGTAAGGAAATAGGGAGGTGTAACTTTTTTGCCATATATTGACCAAAAGATAGCAACCTATCTTCGCAAAAATATTGTTTTTCCATTTTACTGGAAATATATCAAGCATTCTAAGGTATTAAACTGCTATAAAGTATTAAGAGATCACCAATGGAATACTTTGGAAGAAAATAAAAAAAACCAGCGGAAAAAACTTTATTCGCTTATTACCTATGCAAGTCAAAACATTCCTTATTATCAGAGGATTGTTAAAGAGCAAAATTTACGATTTTCAGAGGATACCATATTTGAAGATATTAAAAAATTCCCTCTTTTGACCAAGGATGTAATTAGAAATAATTTTGATGAACTTTATAAATTTAAAGACCATACTTATTATCGTAATTCTTCCGGTGGTTCCACCGGAGAACCGGTAATATTTTATCAAGATAGTAATTACTTTGCATGGAACACTGCAGCTAAAATTTTATTCGATGAGTGGGCGGGGAGAAAGATCGGTGAGCCTATGGTTAAATTATGGGGCTCAATGCAAGATATTTTAGGTGGTGGTCAGGATTTTAAGGGATATCTAAGACAACAGCTTTCCGGAGTAATAACTTTAGGTTCTACCAGGATGACCGAGAAAGGTATGTATGAGTACGTGCAGAGGATTAACCATATTAAGCCTCGATTAATACTTGCCTATGCGAATTGTATTGGCGAGTTTGCACACTTTATCCATAACCATGATTTGCCCATTTATTCTCCTAAAGCTATCATGACCTCTGCTTGTGTTTTATATCCTGAAATCAGAGTAAGAATTGAAGATGTATTCCATGCTACTGTATTCAACCGTTACGGTTCAAGAGAAGTAGGTGATATTGCCTGTAATTGTGAAAAAAGTTCTGGGTTACATTTAATTCCCGATATTCATTATTTAGAAATTATAGATAAAAATGAAAAGGAAGCAAATAAGGGAGAGAGAGGTGAGATAATAATAACAGTCCTAACTAATTATACTATGCCTTTGATTAGATATAAAATCGGTGATAGGGGTATTTTATCTAATAAGGATTGTAAATGCGGACATGGATTACCTCTCTTGGAAAAAGTTGAAGGCCGCACAGTGGGTCATTTCAAAAATAAGCGTGGAGATATTGTAAGCGGAGGGTTTTTCCTTACTATATTATTATTTCGAAAAAATATAAAGCAGTTTCAAATTATTCAAGAAACGATTGATTATATCTCTATCAACCTGGTGTTAATAGATAGAACAAAGTTGAAAGATATGGATAAAGATTTTAAAGAGATTAATCAGATAATTCGGAAGGCAATGGGAAATGATACAAAAATTAAATATAATATAGTTAATGAAATAAAACCTAGTCCTTCTGGAAAATATTTTTATTCTTTTTCTAAAATAATGAGCTAAAATATTTATAAAACCATTAGTTAAGCGTGTGATGAGAAATGGTTGGTTGGAGAGGAACAATAAATTCGAACAGTGATAGAAATTATTTATTGAGGTAATTTACATGAAGATTCTTCATATTATTTCCGGTCTTCCCATTGGTGGTGCTGAGATGATGCTCTATAAATTGCTCTCGGTTATAGACCGGGATATTTTTGAACCCATTGTTATATCATTAACTGATTATGGCAGCTTGGGAAATAATATTAAAAATTTGAATACTCCTGTTTATAAGATGGAAATGAATGCAGGTTTTCCGAATCCCTTTAAAGTTTGGCGTTTTATTAAATTGATACGGAAAATAAACCCTGAATTAATTCAGGGTTGGATGTATCATGGGAATCTGGCTGCTTTATTGGCTAAATGGGTTCTTCCTAATCATGTTCCCCTTTTATGGAATATCCGACATACCCCCGATGATTTAAAAAAGGAAAAATGCACAACTGCAAGAGTAATCCGTATAGGAGCTCGATTATCGGCACAGCCCGATCAGATTATCTATAATTCAAAAGTTAGTGAACAAAAACATGAATTATTGGGATATGATAATAAAAATAAAAGTATTATACCGAATGGATTTAATTGTGAGCAATTTAAACCCTTTGATAATGCAAAGTCAAGGCTTCGTCATTCATTAGATCTCAAGAAAGATACTTTATTAATTGGCCTTGTAGCACGTTTTCATATAATGAAAGACCATGTTGGTTTTTTACATTCAGCTGGGAAATTGAATAAAACATATCCGGAAATCCATTTTGTTCTCGTGGGTCAAGGTGTAGATGAAAATAATCATTTACTGATAAAATTAATTGAAGATTTAAAGATTAGGGAAAATATACATTTATTGGGGAAACGTATGGATGTGGATGAGATAACTGCTGGATTGGATATTGCCTGTTCATCTTCTTCCTGGGGTGAGAGTTTTTCCAACGCAATAGGAGAAGCCATGACATGTGGTGTACCTTGTATAGTAACAGATGTGGGAGATTCTGCCCGGATAGTAGGAGAAAGCGGCATTGTAGTAAAACCGGGAGATAGAAAGGCATTTGCCGACGCTATGGTAAGATTAATAAAAATGAGCCCTGAAGAGCGGCTGGGATTAGGAAAATTAGCCAGAAATCGAATTATAAAGTATTTTTCCCTTAACCTGGTGGTAAAAAAATACGAGAATATGTATCAAAATCTTCTAAATATGAAACATTGATTTAAGAAGCCCGGAAAAAAATTTTAATAAAATTAGCAATAATTAAGGAGTGAATTTTAATTTGCAAAGAAAAATAAAAGTAGCTCACATCATTGCCCGGATGATTACCGGAGGAGCCGATGAAAATACTTTGTTTACCATAGAAGGGCTAAGTAAGGAAAAGTATGAAATTGATCTGATAACCGGTGAGGAATTTGATAAGGATATTTTAAATAAGGTAAAAAACCATCCTTTTAACATTATTCAGATAAAAGG
>Ga0255384_10034_pt1 | contig 24887 bp, 16 predicted proteins | sample ANMaggSeSYBR01F7_FD_182106 | JGI IMG/M metagenome (GOLD analysis project Ga0255384, IMG submission 182106) | Sediment cell enrichment communities from methane seep in Santa Monica Basin, California, United Staets - ANME aggregate JGI... | ecosystem: Environmental > Aquatic > Marine > Cold seeps >... | reverse complement strand
GCAATTATCCCCTCGGTTATGGTATTAAAAGGGTGAGTTTTGCTTCCATCTTCTATTCCGGTGGCGTTGGCTGTATCTACATAGATATTAGGATCATATTCTATTGTTGTGATTACTGCAGAACTTTCATTACCGACGGCATCGCAGGAAGTAATCGAGATATTGTTATTGCCCTCGGAAAGATTATAAGAATAAGCCCAATCGGTTGATGAATTAAGAAGAACTACCTCTACCCCATTTAGCCAAATAGAAGAATTAGTTTCTTTGGTTCCGGATAAGATCTGAATCGAGATATTGGTAGGAGTAATAAGCTCATTCAAGGTAGGAGTTATCGGACAAATACTATCTAAGATAATTTTTGCGGTAGCTTCGCTGCTTTCATTCCCTGCTGAATCTTTAGAAGTAATAGAGATATTATTCTCACCTTCGGAAAGGCTAAAATCATAAGTCCAGGTAGAGTCAGAATTTACAGGAATTACTTCTATATTATTAATCCATATGGAAGTATTGGCTTTCTTGGTACCCAAAAGGTTCTGAGGTGAAATGTTCGTCGGAGAAACTACAGCATCTAAAGTTGGTGTTTCTGGTGCATCTGTGTCTAATATAATAGTAGTAGCGACTGCAGAACTTTCATTACCGACGGCATCGCAGGAAGTAATCGAGATATTGTTGGATCCTTCAGAAAGATTATAAGAATAAAACCAATTTGTAGATGAATTAATAGAGACAACTTCTGTATCGTTAATTAAAATCGAAGAATTAATTTCTTTGGTTCCGGATAAAGTTTGAGAGGAAATGTTGGTTGGTGAAGTTACCGTATTTAAGGTGGGTTGAGCAGGAGGAGTGGTGTCATTTATTACTATGTTCCATTCTATATAATTTTCCAATTCTCCATCGCTTACTACTACTTTTACTATTTTCTGATTGTAATCTCCGTAACTAGCTGAATAAATCCAGCTGCTTTTCGAACCATCTCCTGAACCGGTAGAGGTTGATACTTTCTTTCCGTCTAATAACCATTGATAATTTAATGTGGTGTTTAAGTCAATATCGTGGGCTTGAACTTCAAATTTAACTGAATTCCCTTCATTGATTTTGATATCTATATTGGCAGGAGAATAAGAAAGGATCTGGGGAGAATTATTCACATTAAAAACTTCGATTTCAAAACTCTGAGTTACGCTGTATTTGCCATCATAAATTTCAACCACTACCTGATGAATTCCTACCTGATTATTGGTCGGTGCCCAGGTTATTAAACCATTTTCACTATTAATACTCATCCCCTCTGGACTGAGGAGAAGAAGATAAGTTATGCTATCCCCATCGGGATCCTTTACTTCTAACTGATAAAAATATTGATTATTTTCTGTAGCGGTGATAGTAGGTTCAGAAATTATAACTGGTGCTTTATTTAAAAAAGGAAAGATTCCTTCCAAATTTAAACAGCCCCCCATCATTAATATTACAACAACAAATCCAAATAATAATGCAAAAAATTTCTTCATCTCTTGATACGTTCCTTTCTTTAAATATTTTTAAATTTTCTATAAGCTAATCAAGATTTACTTTTGGTATTATTTGATGGATACCTTGCTACAAATAATAGTGTGAATATGGAATGCCTCTGGTTCTGATGGTTCTGACTTATTCTATTTTTTTATTTTATTCATTTCATTTTCCAAAAATCCTTTCAGCGTTATCATGGTAAATCATTCTTAAAGTCTCATCATCGAGATTAAGTCCTCTATACACAGTGTTGGGATCAGTCTTTTCCCGGGCTTTTTTGCCCATCATCTTATAAATCGAATCCGGCAGAGTAAATTCCTCTTTTTCTAACATATCAAAATAGCTTAATGTAATATCATCAATATAACTCCTGCTTTTTGCCCGGTAAGAGGTAATTACTATATCCGTTCCAAAATTTATCCGGTCACGATATTTCTGCATAAATTCCCGGAAAGCCACCGCATTATAGGAAATCCTTTTAAACCCGGCGACTTGAAAATCGGGATGACCAAAACTTATATCAGTGTATAAATTGGGATAAGTATCAAGGAGTCTGCTTAAGAGCGTAAGATTTCTGGAAGTCAAAATAAAGTGAGGAGCGACAACTACCAAATCAGGGAAAGCCTGCAAAACTCTTTCCATTTGATCTAAAAAACGACCACTATTTATATGGTAAAGTATGGGTATTTCCTGCTCTTCACAGTATTGATATACCTCCATCATCCCGGGATCATCCAAGGGGAGATGAAAAAAATTATCATAGAAATATCCATGACCATTATACAATTTTAAGCCTTTGGCTCCATCAGCTATAAATTTTTTTAATTTTTCCAGCTTATCTTCATCACGAGGATCAATCGTGCATAATGCGATAAATTTATCGGGATATTTTTTGCTTATATTTATTATTTCTTCATTGTTCTTATCATATTCACTAAATCCATACTTAGGATTTAAGTAAAAAGTAAATTTCGAGGTTCCCAGCATAATCATTTTTTCTATCTGGCAATCCTCCATCATCTTAAGGAGAAGAGGAATATTACTGAAAGACTGGACATGTTCGTGGGCATTTATAATTTTAAAATCCGCCCTTCTCTCTCTGGTGGCTGGATCCATTTCAGCGATAAGAGTCGAAGGCTGATTATCTATCCATAATGGTAGGTATCCCATCTGCCTGATATACCATAATAACATTATTGCCAATAATATGATGATTATGATATAAAACCATAAATCGCTTTTTTTACTTTTTTTCACTATTTCTGTAACTATGGTTTTCTGTTGGGGCATTCTCTCTAACCTTCCTTTTAAATATTCGGAATACGCAACCAAAATCAATTATACACTACTTCTTTATGGAACTCCAACAAAATATTATTTAAAAAAGATGCAGAGAAAGGTGCCAGGCACCTTTCTCTGCATCTTTTGATAATTTGGTACCAGAATTCTCTATAATACCTTGAATTAATCCGGATAAGATTGTATACTTTAACCATTATGGGAAGAAGAAATAGAACAGAAATAGAAAATAGGGGAGCTATTTATCATATAATTGGTAAGGGTGTGGAAGGGACTAACATCTTTACTGATGATGCAGATAGAAATAAATTTCTACATCTTCTTCAAAAAATGTTTGAACTTCACAAAATTCACCTATTTTCCTATGTACTAATGCATACTCACTTTCACCTGCTTTTAAAGACAGAAGAAGCGAATCTTTCTCAGACCATGCAGTTTTTAAATTCCTCCTATGCCCACTGGTTTAACATAAGACACATTAGAAAGGGTCACCTCTTTCAGGACCGTTATAAAAGCTATCTTGTCTTAAATCCCCTATACCTATATAGTGTAGCTTCATATATTAGCCTAAATCCAGTAGAGGCCAGATTAGTGGATTCCCCTGAAGAATACCCCTGGAGCAGTTTTCAATATTTTATCCAGACCCGAAATAAATTTACCCCTTCCTGGTTAAAGATTGATAAATTCTTAACACTTTCTCAAAGCACTCCCGATAATTTTATAAATTTTGTAAAAGAGAACCACCAAAAAGATAACTTGGTAGATTATCCTCAAGACTTTAATAAAACAACATCGGGTCAAATTAAAAATAAAATACCTGAAAACATAGAAAAAATATTAGAAAAAGCAAAAAAAACAATTGGAGATATTAAAAACAATAAACGTTTAAAAAGTTTGCTTATCTTTTTATTAATAAATGAAGGCTATACGATAAAAAATATAGCAACTTCTTTCAATCTCTCCAGACAAAGCGTGCAATGGATAAACCAGAAAATGGAAAAAAAATTAATCTCTGATCGTATACATTCACTCTGGCTAAACCAGATTAAAGAAAAATTATTGTCATAAGTGCATAGAAAGGTGCCTGGCACCTTTCTATGCATAAGGGAAAACATGATTAGAAATATACGTTTTTTATTATATCTAATAATATGTTTATTGTTTCTCTGTTCGCTGTTGTTGCTTACTGCGGTAGCAAGCCCTCGCTATGACCCCGGTTTAGAGTGGCAGATTTTGGAAAGCCCACATTTTTCAGTCTATTTTTCAAAATTGCAAAATAATGAACAAAGTAATGAAGATTTCGGTTATAATAACGAACAATTAGCTCAAGAAGTGGCTAATATTGCCGAGGAAACCTACCACCAAGTCAATCCTCAGCTTGGTTCACCCAACAAGCATCACCACCTGCAAAAGATAGCCATAATTATGGAAGATTTTTCTGATTATGCCCTGGGTTTTGCCTCATCTTTCCCCCATCGAGTAATTCGCCTCTCCCTGACCGCCCCCACCGCCAAATCCTTTGATATGAAATTCAAAAGCTGGCTTAAAATGGTAATCACTCACGAATACACTCACCTGGCTCATTTTGAAATGACCGCCGGACCCACCACTGCACTACGCGCTCTTTTCGGTCAGATACTAACTCCCAATGCCCTCCAGCCTATCTGGTCAATCGAAGGATTGGCAGTTTATAATGAAACAAAATTTACCACCGGAGGCCGAGGAATAGATGCTCGTTATGATATGTATCTTCGCATGGCCGCCCTGGAAGACCAGTTTAACACTCTGGATCAGATAAACGGTTATTATCTTACTTCCTGGCCTGACGGTACCGCACCCTATATCTATGGCCAATCCATTATCCATTTTATAGCTCAAAAATACGGAGAAAATAAAGTAATCGCCATGAGTGATATTTTCTGTGAATACCCCTATTTAGGATTTAACTATGCCGTAAAAAAGGCGACAGGCCTGAACTTGGAGGAACTGTATCAAAACTGGAAAGATAGCTTAAAAGAAAAATATAAACTCCGGGAGCAAAAAATTCTCTCTCAAAAAAATCTCACTTCTTCTCAGCAATTAACCAAATACCATTATTGGGTCAACTATCCTCGCTGGCTCTCCACCCCCACACTCACCCCCGAAGGAGACAAAATAGCAGTCAGGGTTTCTACCCCTCATTCCTATCCCTTTATTCAAATTATCGACCCTTTAAGTTCTTCTCTTCCTTCAACTCCTCGTTCTATTAAAAACGAGGTTTTAATTAAAAGAACCTATGGTCGGGATTCTTCTTTTAGCTTCTCTGCCGACGGTTCTAAAATAATTTATGGCAAATTAGGCGATTATGAACAATTTTATAAATATTATGACCTTTATTTATTCGATTTAAAAACAGAAAAAGAAACCCGCCTTTCCGAAGGGCTGCGGACTCGCGACCCCTGTTGGTCACCTGACCCGGATAATCCCCAAATCGTGGCAGTAATAAATCAATCAGGAACAAATAATTTAGCCCTAATTAATTTACCTTTGCCAAACTCATCAACTAATGAAAACCATTCCACTTATAAATTAATTACTAAAGAAGACATTATCTATTTAACTGACTTTCATGATAATACTCAGTTGTATCAACCCTCCTGGTCTCCCGATGAGGACAGAATAGCTTTTTCTGCCTGGCGCCAGGGTTATCAGGATATATATATTTTAAATCTTGATCCCGATAATCTTAGTACTCACAATCTTAACCCCGATAATATCGGCAATTCTACTCTTCAGCCCATCTTTCAAGACAAATTTATTGACCTCAGCCCTTGCTGGTCTCCCGATGGTAAATATCTTTTCTTTTCCTCTGACCGTACCGGTATTTATAATATTTTTGCCTTTTCGCTCCCCGATAAAAAATTATATCAAATAACTAATGTCCTGGGTGGGGCATTTCAGCCCGCTATTTCTCCCGATGGTACACAGCTAGCCTTTATTTCCTATCACTCCACCGGATATGAACTGCATCTTATGAAAATAGATCTAAACACAGACTCCAATCAGTGGACAGAAGTAGAAATAAAATATGTTGAACCTCAAATTATTACCCCGCAACAGAATACCGCCTGGCCGATGCAACAACAATCTAACAATCTAAATACTTCTTCAAAAAACAATTACCCTATCCATCCTTACAATTCTTTTTCCAGTCTCTGGCCACCTACCTATTGGATTCCCGCTGCCCAGCTTACTGAAAACGACCTGGGAATTGGTTTTTCCACTGAATTAAAAGATGTGCTGGGATTTCATTCTCTCCCCTTAAGTGTTACTTATGGACTGCTCAATAGTAGTATAAATTACAACCTAAATTATTATAATTATACCTATTTTCCTATTATTAATTTTTATCTGTCCGGTAATACTGTTTTAGATTCACAAATCCCAACCTCCTGGTGGGAAGAAGGCAAGACCGGATTAAATATCTATTTCCCATTTAAAGGATATACTGCTTCCACCACAAATTCGCGCTCTTACCGGCAAATCTTTTCTCTCGGTTATCAATACGAGAAATCATCTACTACAGCTGATATATCGTCTTCTCAAAATAATAATCAGGAGAAAATTAGCAGCCTGAAACTAGGCTACTCCTACTCTGATGCTGAAAAATATGGATTCTCTATCAGTCCCGAACAAGGCAATTCCTTCTCTCTATCTTTTGAACATGCCGATAAAGTCTTAGGCGGTGATTATACTTTTAATAAATTAATCTTTGATGGCAGAAAATTTATTCCCCTGTCTCCCCTTCATCAGGTCCTGGCCCTCCGCCTGGTAGCCGGCACCAGCTCTTCAAGTATATTAGAATCAGTTTTGGATGGGGAAAAATTTAAACTGGGAGGTAATTATTCAGCGGACAATCTTAGTAATGCTGATGTGAGCACCTTCTCTCTGCGAGGTTATAAGCCTGCCGCCCTCGAAGGGAATAATCTTATCTTAACCAGCTTGGAATATCGTTTCCCTCTGGCCAACATCGAGCACAGTCTAAAACTTGGCCCCCTCTCCATCTTCTTAGAAAGACTTTCCGGTGCCTTCTTTTTCGATATGGGAAATGCCTGGGAAAGCTCCAGCAACAGCAACAGCATCAGCAGCAGTGTAAATGTAAATATAACCAATGAAGAAAATAAGATTAATTCTATCTGGCAGGATTTTAAATCAAGTATCGGAGCAGAATTAAAAGCAGATTTTAATTACAAATACGACTCTCCTTTTACCCTAAGGTTAGGGGCAGCCAAAGCTCTGTCCGACCCCAAAGGATATGATATCTATATCACCTTAGGTACTTCTTTCTAAAAAAGTTTCCCAAAGGTGCCAAGCACCTTTGGGAAACTTTTTATCTTTACATCTCTATAATAGACCGACTTTACTGTGATCGCCTAAAGTGAATTCGTATATCCGGGGCAGCTCTTTAGAATGGTAAATTTTCACACCTTTGCCGATCAGGCATCTTTGCATCCGTCCCTTTATATATTCCAGTTTACTCTCTTCTAAAATTACGCTGCATTCAATCTCACTCTTTATTATTTCTACCCTCTCAGAAATAGAAGTAAAAGGGCCCACATAAGAATCAACCACTCTGACTTTTTCTCCTATTATTACCGGGCCTACTATCTTGGAATTTATAATCTCTGACCCTTTTCCGATTTTTACTCTTCCTGAAATCTGAGAGGTCTCGTCCACCACTTTCGCTCCACCAATATCTCTCTCAATATCTTCCAAAATTAAACGATTGGCTTCTAAAATATCATCCGGTTTACCTGTATCTTTCCACCAGCCCCCAATAACTTCAGCTCCAACTTTGTAACCCTTGTTGATCATCCATTGAATGGCATCGGTAATCTCTAACTCCCCCCGAGCAGAAGGTTTTATGCTTTTAATAGCCTGATAAACATTTTTATCAAAAAAATAGACTCCTATTAAAGCTAAATTACTGACTGGTTCTTTAGGCTTTTCCACTACCCGAACCACTCTTCCCTTCTCCACCTCAGCAACACCAAATTGCTTCGGATTATCTACTTCAGTCAATAATACAAAAGCATTATAGTTTCCTTGAACAAATTTATCGGCATAGTTTTCTACTCCGTTTTTCAGGAGATTATCCCCTAAATACATTAAAAATTTTTCTTCTCCTAAAAAATCCTTAGCCACTGATACTGCATGAGCCAATCCCAGGGCTTCTTTCTGTTCGATATAAGAAATATTTACTCCCCACTTACCGCCTTCTTTAAGCCCGTTTTTTATGTCTTCTCCGGTCTCTCCAATTATTACACCGATGTCTTTTATTCCACAATCCCTAATTGCTTCTATCGCATAAAATAATACCGGTTTATTGGCAATAGGAATTAAATGTTTAGCACTAGTATGAGTAAGCGGTCTAAGGCGAGTGCCTTTTCCCGCACAAAGAATAATTGATTTCAATTTATTCCTCCCTCCTCTTTTTCCTCTTCCCCTTATTTCTTTTAAAATAATATCTTTCCCAAATTACGACCCAAAATTTTCCCGGCTTCCATAAATATTTTAGGATTCTTAAACGCCTCTATAAAAACCTTAGAATGATTTTCGAAATCAGCCATTTTCTCAATAAACTCTGCATTCTTTTTAAATATTAAAAATATTCCCTCTAATTCATTATTGTTTAATTTTTCATAAATTTGGCGACCTTTTAAGCCAAACTTAATTTCCCTACCAGATTTTTTCTTCAGTCTTTTATCATACTCACTCAATTTTCCTTCCTTAATGCACTCTGCCAAAAGCTCTGCTGATTTCAGTCCATAATATATCCCTCCACCAGTCAAAGGCTTTACTTGGCAGGCAGCATCTCCCACTAAAGCAATATTTTTATAAAAACTTTGAGTATATCCTAAAGAAACAATTCCAGCTAATCTTTCAATAATTTTACCTGCAATTTTAAGGTCTTTTATAAACTGATTTAAATATTTTCGGCTATTATCTGAAATAAGTCCTAAGCGAATAATATTATTGCCTTCCGGGATAACCCAAATAAAAAAAGAAACACCTTCCTGAAGATGCACCTGGACAACCCCCGGAGAGAATAAATCCTTATCTAATTTTATTCTATACTGAACTCCTGTATAATATTTTAATATCTCCCCTTTTCCTTTGTTTCTACCAATGTCCATAAATTTTCTCACCTGAGAGTTTGGTCCGTCAGCTCCGATCACCAAATCGGCATAAATATCATCAACATTAGTCTTCAATACATAGCCGGAACCTTCTTTCTTTACCTCCATTAACTTCTTCCCACACTCTACATTTAAACCCTGGCTTAAATTTTTATCAAACTTCTCCCGATCAATTACATAAGCAGCATCTTTTCTTTTGATTAGGAAGTTATCATTTCCATAAAAAAATAAAGCTCCATTGATTTTATTTACAATAGAACTCTTAGAAATTGGTAGTAATGTATTTTCAAAAACTTGTCTGCCTACAAATCCGGCACACCTGGCTGGCTTCCCTACCTCGCTATCCTTTTCAATTATTCTTGTTTCAAAACCATAATTCTTCAACAATTGGGCCGTATAACATCCAGCTGGACCTGCACCGACAATAACTATTTTCATATAAATTCCTCTGTCTTATTATGTATAATATAATATACTTTGGCAAATTACATATTCTACAAATAAACCTAAAAATCCTTCTTTTGCAGAAAAATACTTCCTAAAATTAGGATTCTGGCACTAAATTTACCCTATGCACTAAAAAGTTGCCAAAAGGTGCCTGGCACCTTTGGGAAACTTTTTTAACTTTTCAGTTCGTAAGCGATTTTTGCGGCTACCCGGGCATTGCTTTTTATCAACTCAATATTGGCTTTCAGACTTTTTCCTCCGGTTAATTCTTTTATCTTGTTCAATAAATAAGGGGTTAACTTCTTTCCTTTGACCCCTTCTTTCTCTGCCGCCCTAACAGCTTCTTCTATCATTTCATTCATATACTGCATTGAAAGGGCGTATTCTTCAGGAACGGGATTAGCAATAATCATTCCCCTACCTAATTCTAAATCCTGCATAGCTCTTATTATTTCCGCTGCTTCCTTTTCATCATTTACTACATAATCAACCTTTAGTCCGCTCTCCCGACAATAAAAAGCAGGCAGCTCTTCAGTCCCAAATCCAATAACCGGTACGCCCATGGTTTCTAAATATTCCTTGGTCAAAGGTAAATCAAGTATCGATTTTGCCCCGCTGCACACCACCGCTACCGGTGTTCGTGCTAATTCCTGCAAATCTGCCGATATGTCAAAAGTTTTCTCTGCCCCCCGGTGCACTCCTCCTATTCCACCTGTTGCAAAGACCTTTATCCCGGCCCTCTCCGCCACCGCCATAGTTGCCGCCACTGTAGTAGCCCCATTTAAATCTTTTGCTGCTATCACTGCCAAATCCCGTCTACTGGCTTTTAAAATATCTTTAGAAGTTGCCATAAATTCCAATTCACCCTTCGTCAGGCCTACCTTTATTTTTCCCTTGATTATGGCGATGGTGGCAGGCACAACTCCATATCCTCGTATAATCTCTTCCATTTCCCCGGCCATCTCTAAATTCTCCGGATAAGGAAATCCATGAGATATTAAAGTGGATTCTAAAGCCACTACCGACATGCCTTCTTCCAGAGCTTTTTTTACTTCTTCTTTAAAATCAAAAAATTTTTCTCCACTCCCACTTGCGCTTGCACTCATAATTAATTTATAACAACCTACCTTTCTCTCTTTCTTCCCCTTCTTCTTTCTCCTCTTCTATCCTGCTTCTCAATAATCCTTCTCTTAAATCTCTCCTCACAGCCTCTTTTGTGGAAATAGTCAAAGCCGCCGCCGCCAGGCCAAATCTTGCCGCTACTTCCAGAGAATATCCCTTATAAATTCCATAAACCAGTCCAGCCACCAAGGCATCTCCAGCTCCGGTTACATCCACCACCTCACCTCTATAGGGTGCCATGAATTTATGCCAATCCTCTTTTCTTCCTTCATCAGCCCGGCCATAAGAGACGCATATTCCTCTTTTTCCTAAAGTGACAATCACATTCTTAACTCCTTTACCTTTCAGTTCATCTACCGCCCTAACTATATCTAAATCTAAATCCGGATCATCACCTATCTCCGCCTCTAAGATTGATTCCAGCTCATCCTTACTCGGAGTTATATAATCAACAGTCCATCTTCCGCTTCCGTCCAGTACATTTCTTAACTTCCTGGTCTTCTCCACCGAAACCGGCTCAATCAGCAAAGGCACCTTAACCTTATTACACAGGTCCACCACATATTCAACGCTCTGCTCAGGGATATTAGTATCCATCACCACTATCTTGCTCTCTTTGATCAGATAGGCCTTTGACCTCAGATACTCCACTGTAACCTCTTCTAATATCCGCATATCCGAGACCGCTACTTCCATCTCGCCCTTCTCATCCAATATAGCCAAATATATTCCTGTAGGATGCTCTCCCGATATTATCATCTGCCCGGTCTTGACTCCAGCTTTCCCGGTCTCCTCCAAGGTCCTTATCCCCTCTCCATCATCTCCCACTGCACTTAACAGAGTAACCGGTACATTAAGCAAAGCTAGATTATGGGCAATATTCCTTCCCACTCCTCCTGAACCGACATTTATCTTGCCCGGGTTAGAAGTATACCTTTTCAGCTCCCTTTCCGACCTGCCCCTCAAATCAATATTCGCTCCACCTATCACTACTACCCCGCCGAATCTTCCTCGGCTATCGTTTAATCTCGGAGAACTTAAAACTTCCTCTCTTATTCTGGTTATTACCATTTTAAAAAAACCTACTCCAAAACCGATAATATCTTTTTTATTATACCACAAACTCCCCTTCCTTCCCCAAACCAAAAAAAGTTTCCCAAAGGTGCCTGGCACCTTTGGGAAACTTTTGTAACTTTTGTAATAAAAAAGACAGGCATCCCGCCTATCCTACGTCATCCATTATTTTTTCTTGTATTTCCTTTCCTTGTATTTTATTTCTTTACTTGCAACTCGAAACTTGTAACTTGCAACCTTCTTTAACTTTCCCTCACTAAATATTATATACTATCTACTGTTTCCCTATCCGCAACTATTTTCTTGAATTTCTTTTCTCTTTTCCTTTTCTTTTCCTCACGATATACGATATACGAATAACTAACGATTATTTTTTCTTAATTTTGCTCTCTTTTTTCTCTTTACTAAATACTATATACTAAATACTATATACTATTTAAGCATTCCCCTATTAGGCTTATAACTCAGTACCATCTCCTGCAGCTTCCTCACTATCCCTTCACTATCCATCTTCCTGGCTAACACTTCCAACTCCTTAATATCCTTCTCCAACTTTTCTCCATCAACTTCTCTAACTTCAGCAATAAAAATCTTTTCGTGTCCGCTATCTCCCAGCACCCCGCTTCGCTCTTCCTCAGTCAGTAACTCTTCAAACAACTTTTCCCCCGGTCTTAATCCTATAATCTTTATCTCTATATCCTCGCCAAGTTCAAACCCGGATAAACGGATCATCTGTTTAGCCAGTTCCAGCACCTTTATCGGTTTTCCCATATCCAGTACAAATACTTCTCCGCCTGTCCCCAGCACACCGGCCTGGATCACTAACTGACTCGCCTCAGGCAAAGTCATAAAAAATCTCTTTACTTCTCTGTCGGTTACAGTAACCGGCCCGCCCTCGGCAATCTGCTGCTTAAACATGGGCACAACACTGCCATTACTTTCCAATACATTTCCAAAGCGTACTGCTACAAATTTAGTTTTATTCCTACATCCCAAATTCTTTGCCACCATCTCCGACACTCTCTTAGTTGCCCCCATTACACTGGTAGGATTGATGGCTTTATCAGTAGAAATTATAACGACTCTTTCCGCCCCATACCTCTCTGCCAATTGCCCTACATTCTTAGTCCCTATAATATTATTCATCACTGCCTCATCAGGATGGTATTCCATCATCGGGACATGCTTATGGGCTGCCGCATGAAAAACCACTTCCGGCCTATACCTCTTAAATATTTTATCCATCTTACTTCTATCCCTGATATCTGCTATCACCGGTACAATTTTTATCCTCACTCCCGCTCCTTCTTTCACCTCCGGTAATTTTCTCTGAAGTTCATAATTTATATGAAAAAGGCTATTTTCATTATGGTCTAATAAAACCAAACTCCTCGGCTCAAATTTACAAATCTGTCTGGCTAACTCTCCTCCGATTGAACCTCCCCCTCCGGTCACTAACACTCTCTTGTCTTTCAGATATCCGGAAATCTCCTCTAAATTTAACTTTACCGCTTCCCTTCCCAATAAATCTTCAATCTTGATATTCCTGATCCGGGAAACACTGACCTTGCCATCTAATAATTCATACAACCCGGGTAAAGTCTTTATCTTCACTTCTCTATTTTTTATATTATTGACAATTTTTCTAATTTCTTTTCCCTTTGCAGTAGGAATAGCAACAATGACTGTATTAATTTGTTCTTTTTCCAAAATATCATTAATATCTTTAACGCTGCCAAACACTTTTCTATTATGAATTCTCTTCCCGATCTTCTCTTTATCATCATCAACAAAACCGATTAAAGTACCCAAATCACCTCTTTTTATTATCTCGCGGGCAATAACCTCTCCAGCATCTCCAGCCCCTACAATTAATATTCTCTCCCCTCCCTTTTCAAAACCACTTTTCTTTTCACAATATAATCTCCAAATCAATCTACTTCCTCCAATGAAGGTCAAACTAAAAAACCAGGTTAACGCCTTTACGCTTAAAGGGATATAGATCTTAATTACTAAATTTAAATATAATAATGAGATAATCATCGCTGCCGAAACAATCCCAGTAATTAAAAAAAGGTCATTAATACTAATATATCTCCAAATCCTTTTGTATAATCTAAATAGTATTGCAAAGATAATATAAGATATAGAAAAATATATGAATAGCTCTTTACATTGATAACAGTGTTGTGTCCAATCTCGCCCAAATCTTAATATTAGTGATAGAATCAAAGCAGAATTTATAAATACTAAATCGTGAATCATCCAACAAATTCTTCTATAATATTTCCACATTTTTTCCTCTTTTATTATTAATAATATCTTTCCTATTTATTTTTTCTTAGCTGCAAACCAAAATTCTACTGCGTACTTCCTATATACGACATGCTATTTAAAACTCCTTCTTTTTTATTAAAATATTTTCCATATTGCAAAACTTTTTTTTCATATCATGAAATAATAAGAAAAACTGGCTTTAAAGTTAAAACACTACCCTAAATATTTCCCCATATTTCCCCTAGGATAGGCCTCTCGTCTGTCTATTAATAATTGGCTGATACAAAAAAGTTGCCAAAATGTGCCTGGCACCTTTTGGCAACTTTTTTAAATCTAAAAACCTATTTTTCCCTTATACCTATGCCTATACTTATCCGCTATACGCGGTACGCTCCACGCAAGTACGCAACTTGCAACTTTCTTTATCTTTTCCTACCCACGGTACGGAGTTAGTCCAAAGTAATCCACGCTTCTTTCCCGGCAAATTTAAGCGAGGTACGAATGGAATAGAAATATGATTGAGTAGTCATGGGAGCGATTATAACTGTGGAAATATTTTATTCATTTCATTAGGAGAAATAATTACACAAGGTCGGGCTTTTTTTATTTCATGTCCTATGGTAGGGTCAAGAGAAATAAAATATATTTCGTTGGGTAAAAATATATATGTCTTAAACATCGTCAGAACATATTTCATTTAATTTCTAATTTCTAATTTTCCTTATATCCAGATTATTGATGTAGCAGTTGTTAATGCTCAGTAATTAAGTAATTTTCTTATTTTAGAAATATGAGTATTCCAAATGCCTACGGTTTTACATATAGCTTCGTAAAAAGAGATTTCGTCTTTAATCCCAATTCTTGGTAATAAATATAAATCATCATTCTTGGTAATAAATCTTTTTTTATCCGTTGCAGCAAGCTTAAAACCAGATTCTTTAAGTATCTTTCTTTCCCTTCCATCAAATCTTCCATTAGGATAGCTAAAATATTTTAGCTCTTTATTGGTCCATTCTTGTAATTTTTCTTTTGATTCTTTTATTTCAAACTCTAACTCATCATCAGTACAATTAGCAGTCACAGCATGATGAACGGTATGGCTTCCAATGGTTACCAGTGGATTTTGAGCCAATGATTTTACTTCTTCTATCTCCATCACTTCTCTTATTACTTTTTTTTTACATCTCTTTTTTAAATCTTGAATAATTCTCTTTCTGTCTTTCTCCTTTATATTCTTTAGATCCAATGAATTACTTTCAAAATAATTAGGAAGTTGGTCTTTACACTTTTCAAAAAAAGTCCACCAAAAAATACCCTGATTTTCTACCGGGTCGGTAGCTATAAAAAAAGTAGTAGGGATTTTATATTCATTGATAACTGGAATAATATTAGGAATATTATCTTTCCATCCATCATCAATTGATAGCCAGACAGCTCCTTTGGGAAATTCTTGCTGATTCTGAATATATTGAATTAACTGATCAACAGAAATAAAAAAATATCCATTTTTTTTCAGCCATCGGATACACCTCTTAAAAAATCGTTGGTTGGGATTGTGGAAAAATAATGAAGTTATATAGTTTTTTGAAAATATTTCTGCTTTAGATGTATTGACTTTTCCTGAAAATAACAAATATAAGCCCAAAATCATTTTTAAAAATATTTTAATTTCTAAAATAATTTTTTTAAGCATTTTTTCTCCTGTCGATGCCTTAATTATATTTGAAATTTAATAATCGATTCATAAAAGCCTTCGAGTTCTTAATAATAAATCTCTTTTTTTCAATACAAAAACTATAAAAAGAGAATCCGAACAATGAAAGCAAAAGACATAAAAAATATTTTAAACAAAATGGATATACCAAAATCCCCTTGAATAAATATTTTCTACCCTCTCTTATCTTACCTGACAAACAACATAAATTACCGATCTTGTAATAATGATGACTGTATACAAATTTTCTATTTTTTAATTCATCTTGATATTTAAATAAGATCCTTTTTCTAGCTTCGACTTTTGCTGATAGATTTTCTGATATTTGACCAGAGTGGATTAAGTATTTAATTAATGGTGTTTTTAAAAAAATAAACTTATAGTATTTCGAAATCCTGATCCACATTTCCCAATCTTCGCAACTTTCCAAATTCTCATCAAACAAACCTGTTTTTTTAAAACATTCTTTTTTCACTAATACATTGGAAGTCCAGGTAATATTTTCAAAAAGGAATTTTTCATAGATATTATCTGAATTAGCAGGAATTGCTTTTACACTTATCATCTTATCATCTTTGATCATATACCCACTAGTGCATACAACACCACACTTCGAATCCATTTTTTGAAAAATATTCATCTGGCAAGATATTTTTTCAGGAAACCACTCATCATCAGAATCTAAAAAGGCTATGTACTCCCCTTTAGAATTTTCTATCCCTGTATTGCGGGCAACTGATAAGCCCAAATTATATTTATGTGCAATATATCGAATCCTTGATTCTTTATAGCCTTTAACAATTTTTTCTGTGTTATCTGTTGAACCATCATCTACAATAATCATTTCCCAATCCTGATAAGTTTGATTTAGGACACTTTGTATAGCCTTTGGTAAAAAATCAACCCGATTATAGGTTGGGATCACAATACTTACCTTAGGGTTTAGCATAACTTAATTATTCTCCCAATTTTATTTATGTAATAAAGCTTTTGGTAATGTAATTTATATTTTTTTTGCTTACCAACTCCAAATTTATCAAAATAAAATGTTAGAAAAAACTATTATAACATCTTATTTTATTATTTATTATTAATTTATCTGTGTCAACCTTTGAGGATAGTTTTTCCACAGTTATTAGTTGGAAAAACTGGGGAAGTGAAAGTGAAAGACTAAAAGCGGTCTGCGGGTTTACTAGTTTACCGGTTTATAAAGAAGACAGAGCAGATGAAAAATAATATATGTATACTTTTCAATTATTTCAATACATAAAATGAAAAGACACATTTTTAGACCACTAGGAAGAGGTAATTTCTTTTACCTCCTCCTAGTTGTATCAATTAAAATTTATATCAATAAAGGTTTCTCTATTCTACCCATACCGGATAAAAATATTCTCCACCAACCGGACTAAGAATAAAACCTCTTACATTATTTTTAAAGACCATATTTTGAGTTGAATGAACCAGATAGACCCAACCTGCATCTTCATGAATCATTTCCTGTGATTTCTGATAATAAACTTCTCTCTTTTCATCATCATAAGTAGCTGCGGCTGCGGAAAGTAACTCCTGGGCTTTATCATTGATATAGAAAGCAAGATTTCCCGCTACACCGATAGAGGCGCCATTAGTAGCGTAGGATATATTCATAAAATTATCCGGATCACCATTATCACCAATCCATCCGTATAAACATATTTGATGTTTTCCGGCTTGAAGCTCCTTTAGGTAGTTTGCCCAATCAACCTGATAGAATTTGGCCTTTATCCCCACCGCAGCCAGATAACTTTGAATGGCTTCTCCGATCTTGGGGGGATCAAACATATAGGGTCTGGAAACCGGCATGACATATAAAGTGACTTCAAAACCATCAGGATATCCTGCCTCAGCTAATAATTCTTTTGCCCTTGCCGGATCATAGGGATAATCTTCTATGTCATTATTATAGCCCAGCATAAAGGGCGGCATACCATTTTTCGCCTTAATGGCTGTTCCCATGTAGATATTATCCACAATCGATTGTTTATCAATAGCCATATTAATTGCCTGTCTGACTTTTTTTTTGGTTAGTGGTTCAAAATATCCCGGAGTTTTCACCAAGGGCTCCGAATCAAGATCATGAATTCCATTTTTGTTTTCATCGATATAGCCATATCCGGTATTCATGGCCAGATAGCCTACATTCATTCCCGGCTGAGTCATTAAGACTAAATCTTTATTGTCATTGATCCGATCAAAGTCAGCAGGATTAGGATATTCCATTCCCTGTACTTCGCTGGCTTCTAAAGCCATAAGTCTGGCCGATGAATCGGGAATAACCTTAAAGATTAATTTATCCAAACTTGCTCTTTCCCGCCAATAGTCTTCATTTGCTTCCAGGGTAATATGGTCATCTTTGACCCATTCCACGAATTTAAATGGACCGGTACCGCAGGGATTTTTAAAGGCACCTTCCTTATACTTTTCGGCATTGGTCGGGCTGACAATATTCACAGCAATCATAGCTAAACTGGTCATAATAGAGGCATTGGGTCTTTTTAGAACCAATTTTACAGTATAATCATCAATCTTCTTAATCATTTTTATATCACTGAACATATATCTCCACATACACCATTTACCATATTGGTGGTAAAGATGATTAGGGTCATATTGTCTGGCAAAGGAAAAGACGACCGCATCAGCATTAAAATCGGTCCCATCGTGAAATTTAACCCCTTTTCTCAGATGAAAGGTAATTTCTTTTCCATCTGCTGATATTTCCCATGAGGTTGCCAGGCAGGGTTCTATATTTGTAGTTCCTGCTTTGTATTTCACCAGACCTTCAAAGATATTGTCCACAACCTTAACTCCTAATGTATTTCCAGGATTTAAATCTCCGGCATCTAAAGCGATAGCAAATACCAGAGTTTCACTTGCAGAAGCAATGTCTACTGTTCCAAAAGTTAAAACCATAGCTAATAAAAAAAATATCAATAATTTATTTTTCATTTCATGCCCCTTATTAATGTTTTTAATTTAGATAATTATTTTAAGATATTTTCATGGGAAATTTTATTTTTCATCAAGGTGAATCCTTTGATTTTTGTAGCATATAAAATAGATACACCCTAAACATCTACTACCATATAGCTAATATAATACTATAAATCTTTTATAAATCCTTCTTTTCCTGTGAAAAATTTATATAAAACTCTGTTTAGCAAAGTAATAAGGAACGAAGAATGATAAGACTTCTCCTTGGTAGAAAGTTTTAGAATTATCAAATGAGCTTTGTATCATGTTGTTGTTAAATTTACCTATTTATATATCCTCTACCTTGGAGAATACATACATATATTTTCCTGAAGGACTAGGTTCTATTTCATCTACTATATTATATTTAATAGTTATTTTATGCCCCATTATTTTCCAGATTTTCTGATTATTCTCTTTAAAAAATTTATCCATTTCTTTTAACTTGTTCTTTTCATTTAATACCAGATTAATTAAAATGGATTCGGTAGTTTCTTGAATAACCTGGAACTGCCGGATATTTTCTTTGAAATAGAATAATGAACAAAATAGACCGGCATTTATAAAATCTCCAAATTTATTTTTGAAGCGACCACTAATACGGCCGACAACTTTTTCCAGGAGAGGCAATTCACGTCCACATGGACAATTCTTCTCAGATAGAATACCTATATCTCCAATCTTATATCTAATTAAGGGCATGGTGTAATTGGTCAATAAAGTGACAATGATATTTCCTGATTTCCCAAGCTTTACTTCCTTTCCATTTTCATCCACAATTTCTACATAATGAATATCAGGAATTAAATGTAACCCGGGACTTGTTTTGCAATTACAGGCCATACTACCTACCTCTCTGGAGCCATAACAGTTAAATATGGGGGCTTTAAATACCTCTTCAATTCTTGCCTGAACTTCAGGGTATAAGACAAAGCCTGTGGTCATGACAGCTTTGGGAGAATAAACCTCTAGATTATGTTCCTGGATAAAGCGAGCTAATTCATGATTATAATCAAGAATGATAGAGGGTTTTATCTGATTGATTCGTTGTACATATTGATACTTATCCTTCTCTGACATCCTGTTAGTGTTTAGAATGGTAATCCCGGAAAGCTGCTGCCGAAGATATAATTTAATACCCTGGCCACTTTTTAAAATATCCTGGAATGTTCCATATATGCTCACCATACGTTCACCAATCTTTCTGCCGGCCCATTCATCAAATAATACTTTAGTAGCAGTATTCCAGGCAAAGTAATCTGCATCCTGATACAAGATGATCGGTTCCCCGGTGGAACCGCCGGAGGTATTCCGATAATAATTATTATCTCTAAACTTATATAATTGTTTAAAGTTCTTCCGAATGATATCTTTAGTTAAAAGGGGAAATTTTTTAATATCTGCAAATATAGTATCCTCCGAGAATCTTAGATGATGTTCCTGAATAATCTTTTGATAATAAGGTATATTCTGACTTGCATATTGTGTGAGTGCATAGAGTTTTTTCCGCTGAATATTAATAATTTCTTCCCGGGCAGCCCATTGGTGCTTTTGTAGTTGCTTATAATACTGCAATACTTTTGCATGTTTAATATATTTCCAGTAAATTGGAAATATAACATTTCTTCTAATATATGCTCCCATGGTTTGATCTAAATACGACATATTTATTTTCCTTCTAAATCTATTTATTTTCAATCGTTTATAAGCATCAATTATATTTTTACTTATCGCTTATAAATGCGGTAATTAATTTTATTAAAATAAAGGGTTTCTGATTTCAGCGTTTGATATGTTTAATCATGAAAGAATAAATATTTTTTATTATAAGATATTTAAAAACCTTAATCAGCTATACTTATTAATTTTCTTTTCAACCAAATCACTATAAATCTGGTCAGTTCTTTTAACCATTCCTTCAACAGACCATCTATCTCTTACCACATTTTGGCCATTTTTCCCATGCATTCTGAGCAATTCTTTATTATCTATATACTCAATAATTCTCTCCGCTAATTGTTTAATATCTTTAGGTTCTACTAAAAATCCATTATAATTATCTTTTAAAATTTCTGAAACTCCATCTACATTAAAAGCAACCGAAGGTATTCCCACGGCTGCTGCCTGGACTAAAACTCTTGGAAGACCTTCTCTTAAAGAAGTAAAAACAAATAAATTCATAATAGCCATTAATTCAGCAACATCTTTTCGATATCCAGTGAAAATAACCTTTTTTTCTATATTAAGTTTCTTTGCATATTTAATTAATTTCTCTTTATCTTCACCTTCACCTATTACTAATAATTTGATAGGTTGATCCTTTCGAAATTTTAATATTTCTTTAATTACCTGAAAAAGAAAATGATGACCCTTTGATGTTTCCAATCTTCCCACATTTCCAATAATAAAACATTTTCCGCTTAATCCTAATTCTTGTCTTTTTTGCTGGTTATTAACATTTTCCTTTGCATCAAAGAATTTATTTATTTCCATCCCGCTTCTTACGGTAAAATATTTTATCCTTTTACCAATCCCATATTCTAAATATTTTTTAGATACTACCTCACTTACCGAGATATGTGCATCGGTAAACTTGCCGGTTATTTTTTCTAAAAGTATTGTAGTTACATTTATAAATTTACTATCAAATACTTCTAAAGCGTTTACATGTAATCCATGAATTATTATAGGCACCCCTGCTATTCGAGCAGCGATTCTACCTAAAATTCCTGATTTTGTCGAATGAGTATGGACGATATCATAGCGACCCCTCTTAAAAAATACTGTTAACTTTAGTACTAATATTGGGTCATACAAAAAACTATGTCTTGCTCCAAATGGACGAATCTGAATTAGATTAATTTTTTTATTTGAAATCCTCTTTAATATGTCTTTCCTTAATTCCTCACCGACAACTAAATCAATATGGTATTTTTCTTTATCTAAGCCTAAAATAGTAAAAAGAGTATTCTCCCCTGTACCACCAGTGCCAATACCAGCGATAAGATGAGCAACTCTTATTTTTTTATTTGAATTCCATCTCAAATTATTCAATAAATTTCCCTTCATAAATTTTTTACTATTCTTGTTTTTTTTATTTATATATAAAGATCTTAATTAATTTACAACCAACCTAATATTTTCTATAATATAAGAACTTTTCAAACAAATTATATTTATCAAATAGTGTGGTAAATAATTTAATAGGCAAGTGAGGTGAATTGAAAGCTAAAATTGCGACAAAGGGTCGCACCTGTCGCGAAATAAAAGGTAACATTTTGTGCCGGGCACTAAATGTTACCTTAAATATAAAGTAAAATCGCTACCACTCCGAATATTGTTTCAATCCCCATTAGCATCAGCACCAGATTTCTCTCACTAATCCCTCCACACATCTTCATAATCAACTGCCCCAGTCCCACAGGTCCGCTTTCAGGACAATACAACTTACCCTCTCTATAAACTCCAAAACTATAAGGAAAATGATTTTTTCGCTTTGATTAAAAAATCTATAATATAAGGAATCAGTAAAATTGCTCCTGCAATCTCAAAATTTCCCATAATCACTACCGCTACAATAATTGCTCCGATACTTAAGGTTCCCACATCTCCCACTAATATTTTTGCCGGATACCAGTTATAATATAAGGTAGCTAAAAGTGCTCCCAATGCTGCAAGCAAAATCACCAATACAGTAATTTTTCCCAGCAGATAGGCAATAATAGCCAAAGACCCCACCGCTATTATCCCCATTCCAACCTCTAGGCCATTAAATCCTGCCAGCATATTAACTGCATTAGCTGCAACAGTAACTTCCAAAGGAATTATAACCAAGGTGTATAACAAACCAAAATTTACATTTCCCCAGAATGGTATCCTCATAAAAGTACTTCCTTCTTTAATTACAATCAAGGGTAGGGCAGCGAATAAAGGCATAAAGGCTTTAATCTGTTGAGGCATGGAAACTAAATCATCAAAAATACCAATTAATACAACTATTAATATCGTAGATAGAGCAATTAAAATAGAGGTTAAATCAACCGAAGGGAATATATTAAAAAAAGTTTTAACTGCAATTACCGCAAATATCCCCGCTCCAAAGCCAGCTACCATTACTAATCCGCCCATTTCAGCAACTTCTTCCTGTATTGCGCTATTCATATTTTTCCCTACAATCCCTGCCTTTTTCAAACGAATGATCATAGCAGGAAATAAGACAAAACTTGCAAGAAAAGAAATTAATAGAATTCCAATCAACATAAATATTTACCTCTTTTTGTTTCTTTTCCTTCTTTGCCTTTACCGATACATTTTTTAGTACAGTTTATAAACTCCATGATTTCTTTCTTCTCCAATTTTTTTCGTATGAGAAAAATGAGTATTTTTAATTATAAAATCAATCAATTCCTGAAAAGAAAAGCTTTTGTTTTTATATTCACCGATTTTTCCTAATTGCTGCATCGCTTCATCTTCAGGTATCTGGAAATACATTTCTTTAGCCCTTATTTTCCCGAATATTTCTGCAAACTTAGAATATAAATCCTTTTTCTCTATACCGACAAATTGATTAAATAGATTCAATGCAAGTACAACATCGAAATTTAAGTCATCTTTAAAGTCTTCGCAATCCTTATAATCAAATATTGATTTGCTGATAATTTTAAAATTTAACCTCTCTGCCCGCTTTAGTTTTTTCATAAAATAAACATTCTTTATTGAACCTTCCATCGCTGTACATTGAAAACTTATCTCCTCAAACTTATGGCAAAAATAACCCCAATGAGCTCCAATATCCAGAAGTGTTCCTTTTTTGGTAGTTAAATTTTGCTTAATCATTTTAAATCTCTTATCACTCCACGATGAAGGAATATCACCTAAATCCGGATGAAGCAAGGGTTGAAGAGCCTTCCCTTTCATTTCTTTTCGGATGTAAATTAAAATTTCCTTACGAAATTTTAACCAATTCTTATTTCTATACAATATTTGAACAGGCACTTTATCGAGATTAAGTAATTTTGCAATGGACAATCGATGTTGACCATTACGATGAATTAACTCTCCCTCAGAACCAATATACACTATCATTTCATTTTTTAAAATCTTTTATCATATTCTCTTTTAGAATTGAGGCTGCCCCTATTTCTTTTTGAACCTTTATGCCATTCTGTTTTATATCATTATATAATTCATCAAGATTTTTACATCTTTGGTCATAGTCCCTAACCGTTGAACAATTCCATTTATAAAATATACCTTTTTTTATTCTATTAGTTGCCTTGTTGTATAATTCAGTTTCCTTCCACTCTTTCCCTCTTATAAAATGCTGATAAAATGCTCGATAAACAATTTTATCCTCAAACCTTATTATATAACGTTCTAATTTCCTCAATTCAAAAAGCTTTTTTTCTTTATATTTAGTTCCAGGTACAATTAAACCACCTCTCTCCAATCCATAAATTATTTTTTGAGGATTAATCCAATATATTTTCTCCAAATCAATTGAAAGCCATGTACCTTTCAATTTTAATTTTAATTTCCAGATAACTCTCCAAATAATTCGAGCTAATTCTCTAAAATAAGGAATTTTGTCTGAATAAGGTTTTAAATTATCAAGATAAAATTGAAGTGCTTTTGTTTTTTTCATAATAACAACTAATCTTACTCCTTCTTGTTTTTTTAAATCTTACATTTTTATTTTCCGAACCCACTCCCAATTATTTGTAGTCCAATCTACAGTCCTTTTTATCCCTTCTTCCAAATTAAATTGAGGTTGCCAATTAATAAGTTCTTGAGCTTTATCAATATCCGCCCAAGTCGCCTTCATATCAGCTTTATGAAGTTCCTTGTATTTAAGTTCAGCTTTCTCCCCAACATATTTTTCGATTAATCCTATGACTTCTAAAAGTTTAAATGGATGATTATTCCCCAGATTAATTATTTCATACCCTAAAGGTTTTAAAGCCTTAATTGTCCCCCTGGCAATATCATCGATATAAGTAAAATCTCTCTCTTGTTGGCCATCACCAAAAATTTCCAAGGGAACGCCTTCCATCATCCATTTAATAAACCTGAAAGTAGCCATATCAGGTCTCCCTGCAGGACCATAAACCGTAAAATAACGTAAAATTGATACATCCAATCCGTATAAAAAATGATAAGTATAAGCCATCATCTCTGCCGCCTTCTTGGAAGCCGCATAAGGTGAAATGGGCGTATTCACAGGCAAACTCTCTCTAAATGGCATCTTCTGA
>Ga0255384_10033_pt1 | contig 25019 bp, 24 predicted proteins | sample ANMaggSeSYBR01F7_FD_182106 | JGI IMG/M metagenome (GOLD analysis project Ga0255384, IMG submission 182106) | Sediment cell enrichment communities from methane seep in Santa Monica Basin, California, United Staets - ANME aggregate JGI... | ecosystem: Environmental > Aquatic > Marine > Cold seeps >... | reverse complement strand
CTGCTGCGAGCAATCGTATGTAGCGGTGGGCAAGCTGGAATGTCTTGCCCGAACCTGCGGCCGCGGAGATAGCCTGGTGTCTCAACAGCGGTGAGTTCATGCGTTCTTCTCCATGTAGCTGTTGAAAGAGGCTGTATCGATGCACCTGTCCGGCTCGACGTGGAAGAGGGTCTCGAAATCGTCGTATTGCACTCGTGTGGAGGGAGGCCAGAACTTCCTTGAGAGGATGTCACTGACGATTCCGTGTGCACACTGCCGGGCGGATTCGAGGACGTCATCGTTGAATTCATCCCATAGTTGAATGCCGGTATTGTCGATTGTCCCGGGTATGTTGAAGTAGCCGGGTGTTGTCAGCGCACCGTGAGGATTCTGCTCTGTGAGCATCGCTACGTAGAGAGGCAATTGGAGGTCCGCCCACTGTCGCCCCTTGCCTTTGATGACTACTCCCGCGTAGTCGGGCATGTCCTCGGTCGGACTCTTAAGGTGCTCCTTCTCCGGTGGTTTCGCGGTATCAGATGTCTTGTAGTCCAGGACACGAAGTTGCCTCGTCTCCCTGTGCCTGTCCCCCCTGTCTATTCGTCCGTGTACGTGCAGTCCTTCGATAGTGGCCTCGATGGAAGACTCGACGAGGATAATCTCCCATCCATCTGCGATGTCGGCTGCATGCGCGCGCGCAACAGCGGTGAGACGTTCGTGGGCTGCATCGAGTTGCATTCGGAGGTTCAGAGGCAGGGGAGAACCGAAGCGTGTCGCCATCCACCGGTCGGCTTCTCCATGAAGGAAACGGGCCAGAGCTCGTGTGTCAGTGGTCGACCGCATGTCCTCAGTCTCTCCCATTCGACGTAGCACATCATGGATGAGCGAGCCGAAATCCATGGCGTCCATCTCGCTCTTGTGGTCATCGAGCGACTCCATGCGCAGAATACGCTTGAGATAGAAGCGGAACGGGCACGTAAGGTAGTCTTTGAAAGCGGTCACTGATAGCGACCGAATGTCATGACGTTCGGCAGGCAGGTCCACGGGTGGAGATGGACGCAGCAGGAAACTGGTGGTCGCGGCGTAGTTGAGCACGTGGCTCTCCGGGGTGCCGAAGAGCTTGCCTGCGCGCAGTGGCAGGTCGTTGTCCGTACACGTGAACAAGAGTCTCGACGGTTTCAGAGGGTTGCCTGTGGAGGCAATCTTTCCTGCAATGAAGCAGGCGCGACCGGCATTCCTTCGTGACTCAACAAGTGCCTGCATGATGTAGGTGTCTCGTGCAAGACGGTGAGCATCTGTTCGGAGACCGAGTTGCCGCCTGAGAGAATCCGGCAAGAAGGGGTCATGCGACACGTCCTCGGGAACGTTGCCTTCGTTCATGCCGGTGACGATGACGAATGGGGCATCGTTCCAGTGGAGTTCGAGCCACCCCTCGAGGTCAATGGCGGTGCCAACCCGGGGAAGGTCATATCGTGTCGCTCGAAGCGTCTCAATCAGGAGCGTTCTGATGTTGTCTGAACCAAGGTTCAGCTCTGGGATACAGCTTTCTTCGTAGCCCGTCAGGATGTCAACAAGCTGGTGTGCTACCAGCACGAACTCGGCATCTACTGCGTTGTCCGCTGAGAGTCTTCGGTGTGTGAAGGTGCTTCGAAGGAAGGCGAGCATGCTTGCTACAGGCGCGGTGCTGTCGGAGAGAATCACTTCCTGGCGTAGATAGTCCACCGCAGTTGCCAGAGCAGGGAATGGCGCGTCGGCAGGGCGAGAGCTGCGTTCGTCGGTGTCAAGATCCTTCAGGAAGCTGCGCAGGTCAGAAGGCAGGTGGAGATTCTGGTATTCATCCAGGTCTGTCAGCAACCTGCGCGTGTTCAGATTTCGATTCTGCTGCAGGTGGTCCAGGATATCGGGGTGGCGAAAGAATGATGCAATCGCCTTGTAGAAGCCGTCGTCTACTATTCCTTTGTAGCGTTCCAGAAGAACGAACAGCGGATGTGATGCAACAGGTTTTCCTTCCGGATTGTAGGTGTTCATTCCCGCGTTCTGCATTTCGGCAGACAGGAAGGAGATGACCTCTGTGTTGGGCACGCCGATACCGATATCGAGCGGGCCGAAAGTGTCCTCGGCCAGAATTGTGGTTGCCATACGGCTTTGATCTGCCGGGGTGCTGGCGAGTCTGAGATTGTTGGCAACATCAGGAATATCGATGACCGCGTCCAGCCATGCTGCGGGGATCGGCCGTCCCCACTCGTCAAAGCGATCCGCCATGTGTTCCGGAGCGTGAATGAGCACCTGCACGGTGTAGTCCTCCGCGAGGCGCGAGAGCGCGTGAAGTGCAATCGGGTCGGCATCCGGCGCACAGGCAACAATGATACGGGTGGTGCCTTCCGATACATGTGGCGAATTGGCTTGCTGCAGTTGCGATTCTCCGGCGTCGACAAGACCTGTTGCTTCGAGGAGGTCGAGATACGCTTGCTCCAGGGAGGCAAGTTCAGCCCAGCGCTGAGGTTCTTCCAGCGTCTCGGCAAAATCAGTCGCAACGCGCCTGATTGTGAGTCCGGTGGCAGCCAATTCGTGCCTGAGATGCTGCAGTAATCTGCTAGTGGCAAGTGCCCAGCCGAACTGATGCTGCTCTTCCCGCGATGGGAATAGTGAAGTGAGGCGAGAGTAGTCTGTATCAAGCAGCAGGCGTGTCCACAGCGCCATACTCTCCATAGGCGATGCAACCTTGATGTCTGCTGAAGGGTAGCGCACCAGGTCTATCGGTAGGCGTGGGCGGACATATCCGAGGTGTACGTTGTGGGCAGCACCATATGATGAGAGCGACTGCCTCAGGCGCCGACCGGATTGCTGCGTTGGAACCAGCAGAAGCAGACCCGCGAGGGCATCCGGGTCAGGCACACCGTCGCCAACGAGGAACCTGCGCACACAGGTGACAACAGGTTCATCCCAGCCAAGAAAGTGTCGTTCCAGTGTCATAGTGCGAGGCGGACGCAATTCGTGTCGCGGGCTATGTACCGATTATGCGTCGTGCGCGTTGAGCATAGCATGGTGGGGTGATGGGTGGTAGGTTTCCGCCGGAGTCCACGGTGGTCTTCAGCAAGCGTGCGGTTGGATTGGCCCGCTTGCTGACCAACCGTGTGCTACGCGGGCCGGTCCCGTGACGGTCATAGGACGCTTCAAAAGGAGAGCGGCGATTCGAACTCTAGGGAGTGTCTTCGCCCCTGGTGGGTACGATGCACACGAAACGAAGAGGCTCGTTGCCGTCGTTGGACATGTAGTGCTCCTCGTTCGCAGGTATGAAGAAGGCGTCTCCGGTCTTCATTTCTCTGGACCCGTCCACGCCGATGACGGTTCCGCTTCCCGAGAGAATCAGGCCCTCGTGTTCCCAGTCGTGGCTGTGCTGCGGACTCGTGGTGCCGGGAGCCAGGTCTATGATGCGCATGACGAAGGCGGGCGCGCCCTGTTTCGGCCCGATAATGACCCGTTTCTGAGCGCCGCTGCCGAATGCGATAGGTTGTATCTCGTCCACATGTCTGATGAGCATAATCCCTCCTGAGATCGGACGTGCCTGACCGGTGACGTGACGCATCACGCCCGAACAGGGCATGCCTCATAATCGTGCGAATCATTGTACTCCCCGCTGCACACGCACGGAAGAGTTATTCCTCGTCCGGACGACACTCGCCGGGAGTAGAGGCCGTCACCTATGAAGGGTAGCCGTCTTCGCCGTGCAACGGCACCATGCAAACGAACCGCAGCATTGATGTGCCAGTGTTCACTAACTGGTGTAGTTCGTTCGGTGGTATGAGAAGTGCCGTGTTCTGGCTGAACGGAATGTCCCCGTTGTCGCCCTTGACTACGCCCTCGCCTTCCAGAATGAGAACCTCATGCTCGAAATCGTGTGCGTGGTGCGAACTGGCGCCGCCTACCGGAACGTCGAATACTCGCATGGCAAATGTCGGTGCGCCGTCCGACTCACCGAAAATAATCCTCTTCAGTGCGCCCTGTCCATAAGGGTGCGCTGGAACTTCATTGATGTCTCGTAGCAACATTCGGGTTGTCCTCCTGGCGTTGGAATACTGGAAGTTCGAAGGTTAGCAATATGTTGCAGGGTCGCGCGAATAGGTAGTCAGCGGCTTCGTACCGTCGCGACGAAATTGGCGATTGCCTCATCAAGCGAGTACTGTGGCAGCCAATCCCAGTCGCGGCGCGCCAAGCTATCATCCAGTTGTCGCGGGATGGAATTCACGAACGTGGTCACTTCGTCGTCCGGCTCGAAACTGAGCTGCGCGTCCGGAACGGCCCGCAGTATGGCTTCACGCAGTTCATCTGCCGTGACCACGAAGCCGTGCACGTTGTAGGCGCGCTGCGTTAACCGGTGGCCGTCCCCCTTCGAAAGGTCGAGCAGGCTGCGTGCGGCATCTCGCACGTAAAGGACACCTGTGGCCGTGGCCGGCGCAACCTTGAAGGAATACGGATGGCCCTTCGCCGATTCCTCGACAGCAACCGACGTGTACGCCGTCCAGCCAGATGAAGCTGCACGCCCAGGTCCGAAGATGGGAGGAAAACGGACCGCGCGGAAGTCGACGTCGTAGCGGTTGAAGTAGTACTCACCGAGCCGCTCGCTGCAGACTTTGCTCACCCCGTACATCCCCGTTGGGTGTTGGGCATACTCGTTCGGTACTAGTTCCCGGGGTGCGTCCGGTCCGAACGATGCAACGCTGCTCGTGTAAATGACCTGCGGCACATCGAAGAGGCGCGCAAGCTCCAGCAGGTAGTACGTGCCCTGAATGTTGGCGCCGAACGCCATCTGTGGGGACTGTTCACTCAGGGGCGGTAGCACCGCACCGGAATGGAAGAGCACATCAGGGTGTACCGTACGAATGGCGTCAGCCATCTGTGACCAGTTGTCGACGCTTGCCCGTATTGCACGCACACGCCCGCCGAAACGGGAGACAAACGACTCGTCCACTGCGATATCAAGCAGCGTGACCTCATGCCCCTCCTCCAGGAGCATGGGGGTGAGGTACCTGCCGATGAAGCCGAAACCACCGGTGATGAGGCTGCGTGTCATGTTTCCTCCCATTCGTGCAGTGGCGCAGGGGCAAATGCCCATACGCCTCTGATGCTGCTATTCGTGTTTCTGGCTCGTACCGTCGGCCGAAGCTTTGGGCTTCTCCATGCCAATACGAGTGTAGTACTCGTCAGGAATGTTGGCAGGGTCCTTGTAGAAGTACATGGTGCAGGGGGCGTGAGGATTGTCAGGGTCATAGTCTGCCACCAACCGTGTCGGAACGCCTGTCGTTTGCATCATTATCACTTCGTGCCATATAGAGCAGTGGAGACAGTAGTAGGAAACGTTCTTCTTGCCCCATGACCACGGGTAGGCCTTCTTCGTAGCGCCGAGGCAATAAGGGGCCTCGGTGCGTGCGGGGCTTCCATCCAACTCTCCCCCCAGACGCATGCGCCCGCCTGCTCCGCAAGGGTCGCAGGAGATTACGAAACGGTCCTCTTCCTCACGAACCGTGAGTGTGCCACTTTCGCCGGGGCCGGAGCGGTGCGCTCTCATCTGCTCTGTGTACCACTGGACAACCTGTTTCTTGGTCTTCAATCCCTTGAGCTGGTCAAGGAACACTGCGTTGATTTTGTCCTTCGAGAAAGTGAGCACTTCCGACAGGGATTCTTCTCCGTAGGTGTCGGCAATCCACGTCAACAGCGCGTAGACCCAGTCGCAATAGACGTCGTGCAACCCCTTGCCCTCGATTTGTATGTACTCGATGAGTTCAAGAGCTGTCTCGGTATCGCCGGCTTTGACCGCATCGCGGAGTCGGTCATAAGAGCTGATGCCGAGTTCTTCGATCGGCTCATCCACGCGCAGGGGTCTGCCGAGGAGGTCTCTGTCAATCTTCAGCATGACTACTCTCCTGCCTTCACTGAGGTGGCTATCTCAACGAATTCAGCCTCGGAGAGTTCACGTTTCAGGTCGTGGGATTGTTCCTTGACTCTGCGAAGAGTCTCGTTGCCCTGGTCCTTGTCCAACTCGATACCGAGTTTCTCAGACCAGATGCCGACTGAGTCGATGCCGCTCTTCTTTCCCATGACGTAGCGAGGACCACGGTGCCCCACAAGTGCGGGGTCCACAGGGACTGTCTCGGTCGGGTACGTGGCGCGGCTGTTGCGGTGCCAGCTTACAACCATGCCGGATTCGACGTCATAGGTGTTCTCGCCGACGAAGGGCAGATTGGGACCGGTGCCCGCGAGCTCATTGATAAGGCCCGCCAACTCCGTCAACATGTCGTATCTGATACCGGCGTCGACGCCGTACAGGATGCGCAATGCCATCACAGCCTCAATCATGGGGCAGTTTCCACCGCCCTCGCCGATTCCGGTGATAGTTGAGTGTATGACCTCTCCACCCTCAAGAACGGCCATGATGGTGTTTGCCACCGCCATGCCGAAGTTGTTGTGGAAGTGCACCTCAAGGGGCTTGCTGATACGTTTGCGGATGGTGCGCGTGTAGTAGGAGGCGCCATGAGGAGACAGAACGCCGAACGTGTCGACGAGCCCGAGTGCATCCATGTGCCCTTCGGCGGCCACCCTCTCGATGAGACGGAGGAACCAGTCTATGTTCGACCTCGTGGCATCGACGGGGAAGAACGAAACGTAGAGTCCCTGCTCGTGTGCAAACCGCGTTGCCTTGATGGACAGGTCGATTGCCTTCTCCATGGACCATTTGTAGGAGTGCTCGACGAGGTGCTCGGAGGACGGAATCTCGATAGTGACACCATCAACACCACAGTCGACGGCCCGCTTCACGTCATCGATCATGCAACGGCTGAGCACGAATATCTCCGGTCCCAGCTTTCGTTTCACGATCTCCTTGATGGCAGCCTCGTCGTTCGGTGAGACCGCAGGCGTTCCCGCCTCGATACGGTGAATGCCGGCCTCGGCGAGTTTCTCAGCGATTCGGACTTTCTCGTCCTTTGTGAAGACAATGCCCGCTTGTTGTTCACCGTCGCGTAGCGTGACATCGTGGATGCGCAGTCTGGCTGGTGGATTGAAGCCAGCGGTCACTTCATCCGCGAAGTTCCACGGGCTGACAAACCAGCTATCTGATTTCCAGGGCTCCTTCTGCGTCGGCATTCTAGAGTTCCCTGGCCAGTTCTTCGAGCTTCTCGGCTTCGCCTTCAATCATCTTGTAGCAGTGAATGTCCTCGGGGAATTTTCCGGTTCGTACGTCGCTGACGTATTCGGTGAGAGCCTTGACCGAGAGGTCTGCAATCTCGGCGTAGCGCTTGACGAACTTGGGTTTGAATGCTTCCCATATGCCGAGCACGTCGCTGACGATGAGCAATTGCCCATCGCAATCAATGCCTGCGCCGATGCTGTAGACAGGGATGTCGAGGTCCTTGGTGATGAAGGCGCCGACTTCAGGCGTGACTGCTTCGAGCAGTAGCATTGCGGCTCCGGCGTCGCGGACGGCACGAGCATCCTTGATTACTTCGAGCGCGGCCTCGGCTGTCCTGCCCTGCGCTTTGTAGCCGCCAAATTGTCCAGTGCTCTGTGGCGTCAATCCGATATGGCCGCACAGGACCATGCCTGCGTCAACGATGGCCTTAATCATCGGCACGATACGCCTTCCGCCTTCAAGTTTGATGGAGTCAACCTCTGCCTCTTTGTAGAAGCGAACGGCGTTTCTCACGGCGTCTTCGGGGTTTGTCTGGTAGGAACCGAATGGCATGTCGCCCATGATGTGTGTATTGGGCGCGCCTCTTCGTATGGCCTGGCAGTGGACGATGCACATGTCCATCGTCACCGGTAACGTGCCTGACTGATATCCATAGACACAGTTTCCCATCGAGTCTCCGACCAGAATCATGTCGATCCCAGCAGCTTCCTCGAAGGTGGCGGTCGGGTAGTCGTAGGCAGTGAGCCACGTGAGTTTTTCTCCCTCGGCCTTCATGCGCCTGTAGTCGAGTATGCCTTTCTTTTTCTGCATCGTATTGCTCCTCAGAAGTCGTTTCGCAAATGCTATCCCAATCTGGGGGCATGGGCAAGATACATGGGCAAGATACATGGGCAAGATACATGGATATCAGCTAGAAGACGTGTTGATGCGAGTATACTAGATAGCAGCTACGGCGGGACGGTGTGATGGCAAAGACGATTCTCGTTGTTGAAGATGACAAGAACTTGCTCGAGGTGCTTCGCTACAATCTGACGCGGGAGGGATACGAGGTGGTGGTTGCGGAGGATGGAGAGCGGGCGCTGTCAGTCGCGCGGCAGACGATTCCCGACCTCATTGTACTGGACATAATGCTCCCGCGTCTTGACGGGCTGGAAGTGTGCAGGATTCTGCGCAAAGAGATGAATGTCCCAATATTGATGCTGAGCGCGAAGGCTGACGAGATAGACAGAGTTGTGGGACTTGAGGTGGGGGCGGATGACTACGTGGCGAAGCCGTTCAGCCTGCGCGAACTTCTTGCGAGAGTGAAAGCCAACTTGCGCCGTACCGGGATGCAGACAGAACAGGCAGGCGGCGAACATGATCTGAGTCTGGACGTGATTCAGTTGGGTGACCTGGCAATCGACTTCGACCGCCATGTGGTTACACGGAATGAGGCCCCCGTGCTCCTGAGTCCGAAAGAGTTCGACCTTCTCGCATTTCTTGCGCGGAACAGGCGTCGTGCGTTCAGTCGCGACCATCTTCTCGAAAGGGTGTGGGGGTATGAATATGGTGGTGATGCGCGCACTGTGGATGTGCACGTGAGATGGCTGCGGCAGAAGATTGAGGCGGACCCGGCCCATCCAGTCCGGCTGCTCACTGTACGAGGTGTGGGTTACAAACTGGAAACCTAGGCGCAGTCGCGCCGTAGCATGGAAAGAGCTGTATGTTGATCACACTGCAACTTGCCAGGGCCGGAGCGTGTCAGATGCTGGGAAATGATGCGTGTCTTCCGTTCGCGACTCAGGCGGCGCTGGAGAGCCGGTCGACGATTGTACTCGCCTGTGCGGTGACGGTGGGTGTCACGGTCTTGTGCGCAGCACTGTTCTGGCGCTGGCGAACCGCTCGACACGCGAATCGTATTGCGTCAGAGCTTCCCGTGTTGTTCTTGAGTGCTCATCCCAGGATTGGCGCACACCTTCCGAAGGAGTTTCACCATCTCGTGGCTGCTATCGAGAGCGTTGCCCGGGAGACGGTCGCAACACTACAACATGCCAGCCGTGAACGTGAACGCGCGGTGGCCGTTCTTTCGAGCATGACTGATGGAGTGATGGTAATTGACGCCGAGGGCACAATCATCTTCGCCAATACCAGCCAGTGCCAACGCTCAGGATTGTGCCTGGACCAGTGCGTGGGACGGTCCTTCATCAAGGTTGTGCACGACCATGAGATAGACGAACTCGTGCGATTGTGTCTTTCAACGGGAGCTGTACAGAGGAACGTGGTTGAGACCGAGCCTGATCGCCGCATCCTCGACGTCACTGTCACGCCGGTTGTCCCTGATAGTGGATGTCTTGTGGTGATGCAGGACCTGACAGAACTGAGGAGATTGGAGAAGGTCAGAAGGGACTTCGTTGCGAATGTCTCACATGAGTTGAGGACTCCGCTGACATCTCTGAAGTTGCTGTCGGAGACTCTCGCGTACGCAGGAGCAGACGACCCCGGAGTGCTTGCAGACTACACGGGTCGCATCGAGGTCGAAGTCGACCGCCTTGCACAGATGGTGGATGAACTTGGTGAACTGTCGATGATAGAGACGGGCCAGGCGCAGATGGAGTTCCATAGTATCAACCTGCTGATTCCCGTGATGCACTCCATCGAACGGCTTGAACCGCAGGCGGCGAGAGCCGGCCTCAAGGTGATTTCCACGGTGCCTGAGGACTTGCCCACTGTCGCGGCCGACGAACGCCGTATCGAGCAGCTTCTAGTGAACTTGCTGCACAATTCCATCAAGTTCACTCTCTCCGGGGGAAGCGTGGCGATTGAGGCGGAGGCCGATGACACGAATGTGACTGTGTCCATCACCGATACGGGAATCGGCATTCCTGATGAAGATCTGCCGCGCATCTTTGAACGTTTCTACAAGGCTGACAAGTCGCGTAGCAGTCGTGGCACGGGACTTGGCCTCGCTATCGCTCGGCACGTGGTGAAGGCACATGGCGGGACCATCCTGGCCAGGAGCGTGGAAGGGAAAGGCTCGACGTTCTCCTTCTCAATTCCACGGGATTCGGCCATTACAGGGCAGTAGCCCTCTTCTTTCTTGCACTCTTTGCGCTTTCTTAACAATCCCTTAACCGGAATTTAGTCGCTGCAGTGCACACTGTCTTCATACCACGCAGGACAACTACCGCGGAAGCGATGAAGATAGAGGAAAGAGAGAGAAAGGAGACTCAATGAAAAAGAAACGTAGAACGATGGCGATGGTAGTGGCGGCGCTCAGTTGTGGCGCAATGCTTCTTTCAGGGTGTGCGAACGGCACAGACGCGCTGACAATCGGCGGCTCCTCCACAGTACAGCCGCTGTCCGAGGTCTGGGCTGAGGCTTTCATTGCTGATAGCCCCGATGCAGATATTTCGGTGCAGGGTGGTGGCTCCAGTGCGGGAGTGAAGGGTGCTGCTGATGGAATACTGGATATCGGTGCGGCTTCACGGGAGATCAAGTCTCAAGAGACCTCCGATTTCCCTGACCTGGTTGTCTACCATGTGGCGGCAGATGGGGTTGCGGTTGTGGTCCACCCGAGCAATGGCACGGTTGACTTTACCCTCGCCGAAATGGCGGACATCTTCGCGGCAGGTTCCAATGATGAATGGACCGTCATCAATCGTGAGGAAGGTTCGGGAACCCGCGATGTCTTCGAGGACATCGTGATGGGCGGTGCCAGAATGGCCGCAGATGCGGAGTTTCTTCCTTCCAACGGTGCGGTCAAGCAGAAGGTCGCGTCCACCGAGAACGCCATCGGCTACATCTCCCTTGGATACGTTGACACTTCGGTCAAGGCCGTCACGGTTGACGGAGTGGAGTGCAATGATGGCAATGTGGTAAATGGCAGCTACCCGGTGATGCGCTACCTCAACTACATCACCAACGGCGAGGCGGATGGCCTGGCCAGCAGTTTCATCGAATTTGCACTCAGCCCCGCCGGGCAGGAGATGGCTGCGGACGAAGGCTACGTCAGGGTTGATGGATAGACCGGGGGGACGGAGGAAGCTGAAAGGGTGGAGTGGCAGTTGCCGCCCCATCTGCGGTCCTAACGGACACAGGAGCGAATAGATGTCGCGTTACACGATAGACCGTCTCTCAAGCAGAATAGTGTTCGCATTTGGAGTGATATCGTTCGTCATTCTCATTCTAATCGCGGGCTTCATATTTCGTGAAAGCCTTCCGGCTCTTCGCAACGTGGGCCTGTTCAATATCCTCTTCGGAACCGAATGGTACCCGAGGTATGACGAGTATGGCATTCTCACGATGGTGGTAGGGTCAGTCATGGTGACGGCAATCTCACTTGCTATTGCGCTCCCGCTGTCTCTTGGAACCGCCGTCTTGCTGGCAGAAGTTGCATCGCCCCGGGTGCGCGGGTGTGTTCGCCCCGCTATCGAGCTGCTTGTTGGCATTCCGTCCGTCGTATTCGGACTCGTTGGCATGGTAGCGTTGGCACCACTTATCGCTGAGTTGGGAGGCAGCGGGTCAGGCTCCTCTGTTCTGGCAGCATCAATCGTGCTTGCCGTGATGGTGCTTCCCACTATTACCAGTATCAGCGAGGACAGTATTCGCGCGCTTCCTCGTACGTATCGGGAGGGAGCTCTTGCACTTGGAGCGACTCATTGGCAGACCATCTGGCGAGTTATGGTGCCTGCTGCGAGGCGAGGCATCACGGCCGGTACCATACTGGGCACAGGCAGGGCCATCGGGGAGACCATGGCGATGGTCATGGTCATCGGGAATGCTCCAATCTTTCCGGATGGGCTGCTTAGCCCCGCGCGCACGCTCACGGGCAGTATCGCTGTCGAAATAGCCGCAGCGTCCGGCACTCACCAGAGCGTGCTCTTTGTAACAGGACTGGTGCTCTTCGTCATGGTGATGATAATCAACAGCGCGAGTTTGCTTGCCTACAAGAAGGGGGCACACTGATGAGACTGTCCTCACGCATTACAGGGCGAATCGCCTTTGGCCTCATATGGGCCTCCGGTGGTGTGGCCGTGCTCGCTCTGCTGTTCATTATTGGATACGTTGTGGTCAGGGGACTTCCGGAGATCAATCTGGAGTTTCTCTTCACACTCCCGAGGGGAGGTCTCGGAGGTGAGGGTGGCATCTCCTCCTGCATCGTCTCCACGCTCTGGATAATCGTAGTTACCATGGTGCTGCTCACTCCTCTGGGGCTAGGGGCCGCGGTGTATCTGTCCGAGTATGCACCGGACACAAGGCTTGTCGGTTTCATTCGCTACGGTGTTGAACTGCTGGCGGGGGTGCCGTCAATCGTATTCGGCCTATTCGGCTACGCTGTCTTTGTGACGGTGTTGAGTTTTCGCTTCTCCATCCTATCGGGTGCGTTGACTCTGGTCTGCCTGTTGATGCCGTATCTCACGCGTACTGCAGAAGAGGCGATGCGGTCTGTCCCCCGTGAACAGCGCGAGGCCGCGCTTGCCCTGGGTGCTACCAAGTGGCAGATGGTTGCGAGGGTCGTGATTCCGGCTGCCATGCCCGGCATCTTAACCGGCATCATCCTTTGCATCGGACGCACGGTATCTGAATCGGCTCCGTTGTTCGTGACCATGGGCGGCAGCTCGCAGATGCCTGATGGACTGATGTCCTCCGGGCGGACTCTTGCAGTGCACGTGTTCTATCTGGCAATGGAGACGAACGCGCTTGAGAAAGCACTGGCTACCGGCACAGTCCTGGTAGTGCTGATTCTACTGACGAACCTGTTCACGAACTGGATATCAGAACGTCTCCAAGTTAGAATGATGGGAGTCTCGTAATGGACCCTAAGATTAGAACCACGAACGTAGACTTCTTCTACGGCAGCGTTCAGGCGCTGAAACAGGTAACGCTGGATATTCGCGAACACCATATCACGGCTCTCATTGGCCCGTCGGGCTGCGGCAAGTCGACGTACCTTCGCTCGCTCAACCGGATGAATGAGACGATTGCCGGTACCAGGCTTGTGGGCGAGGTGTTGCTTGATGGTGAGGACATCTATTCTGATGGGGTGGATGTCGTGGAGTTGCGCAAGAGGGTCGGCATGGTGTTTCAGCAGCCCAATCCGTTTCCAAAAACCATCTACGAGAATGTGATATTTGGCCCCCGTGTGCTCGGAGAGACCAACAAGGAGCGGTTGGACTACCTTGCCGAGCGGAGTCTGAAGGCTGCCGGACTCTGGGAAGAGGTCAAGGATCAGCTGTCGAAATCCGGTCTGGCACTGTCCGGTGGTCAGCAGCAACGGCTGTGCATCGCCAGGGCACTGTCCGTGGAACCCGAGGTCATCTTGATGGATGAGCCATGCTCTGCTCTTGATCCTCTCTCTACGTTGAAGATTGAGGAACTGATGCAGGAACTGAAGAAGGAATACACCATCGTCATTGTGACGCACAACATGCAGCAGGCCGCCCGTGCGTCCGAATGGACGGGCTTCTTTCTGATGGGCGAGCTGATCGAATATGGAGAGACGAGCGAACTGTTCAGTCGGCCGCAGGAGAAGAAGACCGAGGATTACATCACTGGCCGGTTCGGCTAGAGGGGGAATGATGCCACGAGAGAGCTACTATCAGCACCTACGTGACTTGCAGGACGAAGTGCTTGTTCTGGGCAGTATGGTGGAGAAGGCTATAGCGCGTTCGGTCACGGCGTTGAGGGAACGCGACCTCGACCTTGCACACAGAATCGTTGCTGAGGACAGCAAGATTGATGCCAGGTCTGAGGAGATTGAGGAACGCTGTGTCCAGCTTATCGTGACGCAGCAGCCGGTTGCAGGAGACCTGCGCCTCATCATCTCAATAGTCCGTATCGTCGACAATCTCGAGAGGATAGGGGACCATGCGGAGGGGATTGCCAAGATAGCGATAATGATTGGTGATGAGCCATCGCTCAAGCCTCTCATCGACATCCCGCGCATGGCTGAAAAGGCCAGGGATATGCTCAGGCGCAGCCTTGATGCTTTCATCAAGAGAGACGACCAGGCGGCGATTGCTATCTGTGAAGAAGATGACATCGTCGACGGCCTCTATGATCAGGTATACCACGAACTCCTGATGTTCATGCTTGAGGACCCCAAGACTATTACTCGCGCAACCCGGCTTATCTGGGTGGCACACAATCTTGAGAGGTGTGCGGACAGGGTGACCAATATCTGTGAGAGGACCGTGTATACGGTTACAGGGAAGGTTGACCCTTCGAAGACGTCAAACTATTGAGTGTGTAGCGCGTGCACAGGATTGTGCCACCACGTTGGCCTGACAGTCTTTCAGTGGCGGCTGCTTTGTTCAGGGGATGCGCTGAACCTTAAGCATGTTCGTGTTGCCGGAAATGCCGGACGGTACCCCCGCGGTGATAATTACAGTGTCTCCCGGCTTGGCAAGTCCGATGGCGGTAACAATCTGCGAGCCTTGCTCGAAGATGTCCTCGATGGTTTCGTACTCGTCGACCAGGTACGGGGTGAGGCCCCAGTAGAGGCAGAGGCGTCGCAGGACGTGGTCGTTCGGCGTTATGGCGACAACGGGGCAGTGTGGTCGGTACTTGGATACGCGCATCGCGGTGCTCCCTGACGTGGTGAATGCCAGGATTGCCGCGGCATTCACCTGTTCAGCGATGTTGCACGCAGCATAGCTGATGGCGTCATCAGGTTGTGGAACGACGGTGTCTATCCTTTCTGAGAGCATATGGCGGTAGGGGAGCGCCGCCGCCGCCTCCGACGCGATACTTGCCATCATTTCGGTGGCCTGCACGGGGAAGCTTCCAGCCGCGGTCTCTTCAGAGAGCATAATCGCGTCGGCACCGTCCAGAATGGCGTTTGCCACATCGCTTGCCTCTGCCCGTGTCGGGCGCGGAGAGGAGACCATGGATTCGAGCATCTGCGTGGCCACGATGACAGGCTTACCTACGGCGTTGCACTTCGCAACGATTCGCTTCTGCTCTATCGGCACACGTTTGAGAGGTACTTCGACGCCAAGGTCTCCCCTGGCGACCATCACTGCATCGGAAGCCGCGATGATTTCATCGATGTTGTTGAGTGCCTGAAGGCGCTCTATCTTCGCAACTACCGGCACATCGGCGTTGTGTGCGCGGATGAAATCCTTTGCCCTGAGAATGTCTGCTGCATTGGTGATGAAGGAAAGCGCAATGTAGTCCATGCCATGCTGCAGCCCGAAAGCGAGATGGCGCAGGTCCGCCTCAGTCACCGCTTCGGTGCTGAGTTTCACTCCCGGCACATTGATGCCCTTCATCTGTGTTAGAAACCCGCCGGCCACGATAGTGCATCGGATGTCGGTTGCCGTTGTCTCGAGCACGTCCAGCCTGATTGTTCCGTCATAGATGAAGATGGAATCACCCGGTCGCACATCGGTAGGGAGTGTCTTCAGCGAGACTGAGACACGGTGCTCATCGCCGAGAATCGTCTCGCTTGTCAGGATTATCTCTTCTCCGTTCTTGAGCCAGACCTTCTCTTGACGGAGTTTGCCCGTACGTATCTTTGGGCCCGGGAGGTCCTGAAGGATGGCGATAGGCGTCGCAGTTGCGGCGGATGCCTGGCGGATGCGGTCGATTCTGAGTGAGTGCTCTTCGTATGTTCCGTGGGAGAAATTGAGACGTGCAGTGTTCATCCCTGCTGTGGCAAGTGCCTCTATAGTGGAGTAGGCTTCGCTTGACGGCCCTATCGTGCAGACTATCTTCGTCTTACGTTGCATCGCGCCTCCATGGAGCCATCGCGGAATGTACCGTCCGTTGATTGCATCTGAAACAGTCTAGACGCCGTTCTTGTGAGCGTCAACATGTGCCCGAGACGATTGTGAAATGAACGTGCTGTCCGCGGGCCGACGGTTTGAACTGTGTCTCGTTGACGAGTCCTCCGCCCGACCGTAGAATGTGAGCCTATGCACAACGTGACTGTTCTCGATAATGGATTGACTGTAGTGACAAGCCCGATGCCGCAATCGCGCTCCGTGGGAGTGGCAATTCTGGTTGGGACGGGTTCTTGTCTTGAGCGCGATGACGAGGCGGGTATTTCGCACTTCATCGAGCACCTGTTGTTCAAAGGCACTACTAGACGTCCGACCGCGAAAGACATCAGCCTGGAGATAGAAGGTATCGGCGGAATGCTGAATGCGAGCACCAGTAGAGAGGAGACTATCTACTGGGCGAAGGTCACACGACCGCACCTTTCGACGGCTATTGATGTACTGTTCGACATGACCTCCAATTCACTCTTTGATGCGGCGGAGATTGAGAAAGAGCGGCAGGTGATTATCGAAGAGATCAACATGAGCCTGGATATCCCTCAGCAGAGGGCAGGCATGCTTATCGACAGCTTGCTGTGGCCGGGCCAGCCGCTCGGGGTTGACATCGCTGGTACCAGGGAGTCAGTGTCTTCGATTTCCCGGAATGGGATGATGGATTACATGGCACGTCAGTATCGCACGGGCAGGATGGTGGTGTGTGTTGCGGGCAATGTCGACCATGATTCGGTCTGTGACGAGATAGGGACTCACTGCGACTGTCTGGTTCAAGGGGATGTGGTCAGTAGCTACAAGACGGATGACCGGCAATCTGATGCGCGTATAGGAGTCGATCTTCGCGACGGAGAGCAGGAGCACGTATGTGTGGCGATGCACGGAGTGTCCAGGACGGATGACAGGCGTTTTGCCGTCGACATGCTTAACGTAGTTCTCGGAGGAGGTATGAGCAGCCGGTTATTTACGGAGATACGAGAAAACCGCGGGCTTGCATATGACATTCATTCGTATGCGGAACACTTCGTGAACGCAGGGGCTCTTGTCGTATATGCGGGAGTGGATACCGCAAAAACGGAGGAATGTGTGCGGGCAGTCGTAGGGGAACTGTCGAAGATGCGTGAGCCTGTAGGTGACGCAGAACTCTCCAGAGCGAAGGAGTTGATGAAAGGTAGGCTTGAGTTGCGGCTTGAAGACACCCAGAATACGTCGTTGTGGAACGGCGTACAGCAGTTGTTGAATGGAGAGATTCTGACACCTGAAGAGGTTTCGCGCCGCATCGACGCGGTAACGGCGGAGGAGATTGCCCTCGTGGCGCAGGAGCTGATCTCTGTGGAAAGGCTGAACCTTGCAGTCGTAGGACCCCTGAAGGATGATTTGAGTACCGACCTGCTGACCATGTAGGTTGCCGATTTCTTTGTACGTAACGAAGGGCCGCATTTCTGCGGCCCTTCGTGTGTCTACTGGTAGAGGTGGGTGCTAGTACTCGGGGTAGCCGCCGCCGGGCATGGGCATTCCCTTGTCTTTCTCAGGAATGTCAGTTACCAGGCACTCGGTGGTGAGAATCATGTTTGCAATGCTCGCGGCATTCTGAAGTGCGGAACGGGTGACCTTCAACGGGTCGACGATTCCACGCTCAACCATGTTGATGTCGAGCTCATCGTTCATGGCGTCGTAGCCGACGCCGACGGGGCTCTCCTTGACGCGGTTGACGATGACGGAGGATTCTCTGCCGCTGTTGGCAGCGATGCAGCGCATGGGCTCTTCAAGAGCGCGCTTCAGTATGGCGATGCCGGTAGCCTCGTCACCGGTGAGCTCGATCTTGTCGAGAGATTTGGCTGCCATAAGGAGGGAGACGCCACCACCGGGAAGAATACCTTCCTCGACGGCTGCCTTGGTCGCACTGAGTGCGTCCTCAACCCTGTGCTTCTTCTCTTTGAGCTCTACCTCTGTGCCTGCGCCAACCTTTACGACGGCAACGCCGCCGGCCAGTTTGGCCAGTCTCTCCTGGAGCTTCTCCTTGTCGTAATCAGACGTGCTGGACTCAATCTCGGCGCGAATCTGCTTGATTCTGCCCTCGATCTCATCAGTCTTGCCCTTTCCTTCAATGATGGTTGTGTTGTCCTTGTCGGATTCAACCCTGCGGGCTCTGCCGAGGTCCTCAACCGTGACGGAGTCAAGCTTGCGGCCGACTTCCTCCGATATGACGGTGCCGCCCGTAAGAATCGCGATGTCCTGCAGCATGGCCTTGCGGCGGTCGCCGAAGCCTGGAGCCTTGACCGCGAGGGGGCTGAGAGTTCCCCTGAGCTTGTTGACGACGAGGGTTGCCAGGGGCTCACCATCGAGGTCTTCAGCGATAAGGACGATGTTCTTCGTGGTCTGGACCATCTTCTCCAGTGCGGGAAGAATGTCGTTGAGTGCGGAGATCTTCTTGTCTGTGATGAGGATGTAGGGGTCTTCGAGCTCCACTTTCATGGATTCCTGGTTGTTGATGAAGTAGGGGCTGATGTAGCCGCGGTCGAACTTCATTCCTTCGACGAACTCGGTCTCGAACTGAAGGCCCTTGCCTTCCTCGACCGTGATAACGCCATCCTTTCCAACCTTTTCCATGACATCTGCAATCAGTTCGCCAATCTCTTTGTCGACGGCTGAGAGCGCAGCAACCTGTGCGACCTGTTCCCTGCCCTTGACCGGATGGGCCATGGATTTCAGATCCTCGACGACTGTGGGTCCGCCCTGCTCGATACCGCGTTGCAGTGACTGAGGAGCGGCACCGGCTGCGATGTTCTTGAATCCTTCTCTGACGATTGCCTGGGCCAGGATGACGGAGGTGCTGGTGCCATCACCGCACTGGTCATTGGTTTTGGTGGATGCTTCTTTCACAAGCTGGGCACCCATGTTCTCAAAGGGATCCGGTAGTTCAATTTCCTTGGCAATTGCGACGCCGTCGTTGATAACATTGGGGGCGCCGAATTTCTTGTCGAGAGCCACCGGGCGGCCACGGGGTCCGAGAGTCACCCTGATTGCATCGGCAAGCGTGTCGATGCCATTCTTGAGGCTCTTTCGCGCTTCTTCGCCGAAGAGTACTTGTTTAGCCATTATGCTTTCTCCTTGCTCGTCAGTGATTATGATTTCTTCGCGAGGATGTCGGACTCACGCATGATGACGAGTTCATCGTCACTATCCTTGAATTCCGTGCCTGCGTACTTGGAATAGATGACTTTGTCACCGACGCTTACGTCCATCGGCAGTCTCTTGCCTTCGTCTGTGAGCTTTCCGAGGCCAACCGCGATTATCTCACCCTCCTGGGGCTTCTCTTTCACGGTATCCGGGAGGAGAATTCCTCCTTTACTGACCTCTTCCTTGGGAATCGGCCTAATGACGACTCTGTCACCAATGGGTACTAATGTTGCCATACTACCTCCTTTCATCTGGTCGGGTTAGCAGTTGACTGCTAAGACTGCTAAGAATTATAGCACAAGCGGGGCGCACTGCAAGTGCATGGCAACGGTCTTGATTTGTACACTGCACCGTGTATACACTGTTGGAACAGGTAGAGATGACGAACGCTCAGTGGGATAGAGAACGAATAAAGGCGTTGCGGCAGCACCTGGGTTTGACCCAGGTGGAAATGGCTGAACATATGGGCATCAGGCAACAGACCGTAAGTGAATGGGAAACCGGTCAGTACGAACCGCGGGGCACCTCTGTTACGGTTCTGAAAATGGTTGCAGAGCGAAGCCGCTTCGAGTACGGAGCCCGGGACGTGATTGAGTAGGATAGACCGATAATAGCAGGTTCTCTTTTTTTTGATATGGCTACACGGAAACGGGTAAGCGCCACTGAGTCTGACATGAGCGCATGCTGGGAAAGGGCTGAGGGTCGAGTTCTGGGGATGAGTGATGGCAGACATGTGCATGTGGTCTACCCTGGCATGTGTCCCGGGGGGAGTGGTCCTGACTTTCGCGACGCAGTGCTACTCAAGGATGATGGCAGAATCGAGCGCGGCGATGTCGAATTGCATCTGCGGGCAGGGGATTGGGTGTCTCACGGGCACACAAGAGACCCCCTGTACAACTCTGTCGTGCTGCACGTGATTGGGGATGAGTGCGACCCACGGCAGACGATTCTTCAGAACGGTAGATGCGTGCCTACCGCACGCTTCCCCGAGCCGTATGGGCCGGACGCCTGCGGCATATTGCCGTGTCGCGGTAGAGCAGCGTTGCTACCGGAGGTTATCACTCACTTGCTCTTATGCGCGGGTGTATCGCGGCTGCTTATTCGTGCACACGATATTGCGCGCCGTCTGGAGACGGAGGCGCATGACGGGATGTTGTGGCTTCGTGCAGCACGCGTGCTTGGCTATGCGTCCAATTCAGGCGCCATGGAGCTCCTGGCGGCGCACCTGGCCTGTGAAGGCGTTCTCCACGAAATGTCCTCGCTCTGCTCTACGAAGCGCGAGGCGTTATTCCTCGGAGCTGCCGGACTTCTTCCGTCGCAGCGGGGAAGTTGCCGTGCAATCGATACCGCAGAATCAGCGCCATGGGAGCATGCATGGAGTACTCTCGGAGCCGGTATTTCGCCGTCCGTGTATCCATGGCGAATGAGTGGGGTCTATCCGAACAACTCTCCCGTCCGCCGCGTTGCAGCTATGGCCACGCTTGTACTCTTCCTCGAAGACGCGGTGGATGCCGTGCGCAGGTGGCTACGTGAGTACAGATCCGAGAGTCGCATGTCAGTTGAAGAGGTCGAGCAGTGCTTCATCATTGAGGGGTCTCCCTACTGGAGAAGACACTACGATTTCGGACTGGCCACGCGAGAGTGCCATGTCAACGGTCAATCGAAGGCACGCGAACTTGTAATCAATGCGGTTCTTCCGTTCCTTGCAGGTGAAGCCATCGCTGTCGGAGATGACTCGCTGCTTGATTCTGTGCTGCGTCTCTATGTCCGCTACCCGAAAACCAGTCCTAACAGCGTCACTCGGCACATGTCACGCCAACTTGGTTATGAGAGGCCCCGTACAAGCGCGGCTGTCCTCCAGGGCATGCTGCACATATATGCTAACTACTGCAGCCAGGGACTTTGTTTTGCGTGTCCGATGGCAGCGCCTCTCTCTTGTTGAGAATGCTGCCACGTAACTCCCGCCTGAGAAACAGGTGTGCTAGACTGAAATCCTGAAGCTTTCTTCAGATCCCGGTTGACATGTAACGAGCGGAGGTTGGAGGCAAGATGACTGACGGTGCCTTCCACGCACTGAGAGTTCGGGATGTGATGGAGAAGCGTCCGCCTACACTGCCCCCGGACGCACCGATATGCACGGTAGCACGCAAGCTACGCCGCTCCGGCCACGTGTGGATAATCAGCCCGGAGCAAGGCCGTAGTGTCTGCGGTGTTATCACCGAAAAGGACTTGTTTGACCTTCTGAGTCCGCTTCCCGAGAAGACCTACACGACCGCCACGATTCGCCCTCTTCGACTTGCCTATATCGAGGTGGCCAAGGCCAGTGAATTCATGGTCCGGACGGTCGTTTCTTGTAGCCCTGACAACACGCTGGATGAGGCGCTCTCCATCATGGAGGAGCGCCGCGTTCGCAATATCGCCGTGATGGAAGGCGATAGACTGAAGGGCGAGATTTCTCTTCGCGGTGTGATTGAGCAGTACATCGCTACAAGTTGTGTGAAACAGGACTCGGACCGATGAGTTCAGGGGCATCTCACTCGCTTGTTGCCCCGGCCAATCCTGCTTCCACCCCTACTGGAAGACTGACAGCGAGAACGGAGAGCACGTGAACCTCGTTCTTGCACTGGGCCTTCTTGTCACGGCGGGCATACTTGGAAGCCTCTTGTTCCGACGTCTGGGGCTACCCAGCGTTACCGGCTACATTATTGTTGGTGTATTCCTTGGTCCGTCAATCACCGGCGTGGTATCTACTGACACGGTCGCTCAGCTCGGTATACTCACCAGTATCACGCTCGGGGTCGTGGCCTATCTCATTGGAGGAAGCCTGCAACTGGATGCGCTACGGGGATTGGGCAAGAGCGTTGCGTGGATCACCCTTCTGCAGAGTCTTGGCGCCTGTGTTCTTGTGTCCGTGGTGCTGTCACTGGTCATACGAACCGTCATGCCAGAAGTCTCCTACAGCGGATTTGCGCTTCCGATGGCCATTATCGTGGGCGCGATTTCTTCTGCAACCGCTCCGGCCGCAACGATGGCCATAGTGAGAGAATTGCGCGCCAGGGGCCCGCTCACAACTACATTGCTGGCGGTTGTTGCCCTTGACGATGCCGTTGCGGTCATCGCGTTCGCCGTGGCGCTTGGAATCTGCGTGCCGCTTGTGAACCCCGGCCAGGCGGTCTCACTCAGCACAATAGTGCTGGAACCAGCCTGGCATATCGGTGCATCCATGCTTCTCGGAGCGGCCCTGACGCCGGCTCCATTCTTCGGAATGCGATTCGTTCGTGGTCGCGAGGCACAGATGGCGCTGACATTTGGAACTGTCCTGTTGTGCTCCGGGATTGCCATGCATCTGGGCCTTTCTCTCATCATGGCTAACATGACGCTTGGGTTTCTGGTAGTGAACCTCCTTCGGCGTTCGGACGAACCCAGCGTTCTTGGTGACATGGAGACCATTCTGTATACCCTGTTCTTCGTACTGGCAGGACTTCACTTCGACATCGCAATTCTCAGCGCTTCGGGCGTGCTGGCGCTTACGATTGTGCTCGCGAGGTGCGTCGGCAAGTATTCCGGCACCGTCCTCGGCGCAACGGTAGCGGGAGCCCCACCCGTGTTGAAGCGGTATCTCGGTCTGGCCTTGCTGCCGAAGGCAGGAGTAACCGTTGGACTGGCACTGCTTGCGGCGGCGGCCTTCCCCTCATTCGGGGACCTGATGCTCAACGCGGTATTGGCTTCCACTATCGTGAATGAACTCATTGCGCCACCTCTGACCCGCTACGCCATCCTCAAGGCGGGTGAGGCGTCTCCACGGGGCTGATGTAGCCGTGTGGGATTCCTTGTTGTGCTCCGTGACTGTGACACGTTCGAGTCACCGTGCTATACTTCTGGGCTGTATTCGAGAGGTCAGTACAGGTTGCTGAGATCTCGGGGCACATAGTTATGAGCGAAGTTCAGTTTGGTGGTGCGTCCGTGGCGGACGTGATGCATACGGATCCCCCTCTTATTGTAGTTAACGACAAACTATGCAAGGTGGCTCGTATTCTTCGTCGCATCAGCCATGTGTGGGTGGTCGCTGAAGCGGGTAGTCGCGTCGTTGTGGGAGTGATAACCGAGCGGGAGTTCCTTGACCTGCTCAGTCCCATGCCTGAACGTGAATACGCCACGGGAGTGATACGACCCAAGTCTCTGTATCATGCCGAGAAATCCACCGCGGAAGAGTTCATGAGCAGGCCTGTGATAGGCTGCAAACCCTCCACATCGATTGAGAAGGCCCTTGAGATACTTCGTGAGAAGCACATCAGGCACCTTGCGGTCATCGAAGATGGCGAGCTTGTAGGTGAACTCTCTCTGAAGGGCATCATCGCTGCCTACTACATTGATTCGTGTAGCATGTTTGATTGCTAGCAATGCCTCGCCTGCGCGGCACCGTGCGAGCCCTCGCCCCGGGAAGCTGGTAGTATTATTAGGCCAGCGTTTCTTTGCTTCCTCGCTTTCGCTGACATAGGAACTGCATGGATTCACTGTTTGCCCTGGGATTGGTGCTCATTATCGGACTCTCTGGAGGTCTGCTATCTCGTCGGCTGGGCCTTCCCAGTATCACGGGATACGTGGTTGTCGGCCTGCTCATGGGACCGACTGTCTTGGGCATCGTCAATGCTGATGCCGCTGCCAACCTGAACATCGTCACCAGTATTTGTCTTGGCGTCATCGCCTACCTTATCGGTACGAGTCTTCGCACAAAGACGCTTCGAACACTGGGCAAGAGCATTGCCTGGATAACCCTTCTCGAGGCCATAGGCGCTTTTGTAGCCGTAGCTGCGGTTCTGATACTGGTAACTGAACGGTTCATGCCGGGCTACCCGATGAAGGAAACGTATATTCCTTTCGCGCTCGTCATGGCGGCCAGCGCGGCAGCGACAGCCCCGGCCGCCGTGCTTGCCATCGTCAGGGAGTGTCGCGCAAAGGGGCCTCTCACCTCGACGTTACTGGCTGTGGTTGCCCTTGATGACGCCGTTGCCGTTATCCTTTTCGCACTGGCGATGGCCGTTGGCGGATTGCTCGCAGGCACGGGTATCGTCGGTTCGATTGCAACGGTAGCCCTCACCCCACTTGTCGAAATCGTGGCGGCAATCGGTCTCGGCTGTGCGCTCGGGTTTCTGGCTGTCTACTTCTTGAGACTGGTTCGTTCCCGGGAGATAATCCATCCGTCCAGTTGTCTTCACTCTTTCCTCCGATTCAAGTCACCCGACATCGCTGCATCGCATGTCTGGATACGAATCACCCCAAACCAACACCCAACCTTCTGCAGCCCACGCCTCGCCTGTGCCCTTGAACGCACGGCGCACCAACGGAGGGGTGATTCTCTCGCTAATAATAACAGACGCGGGGGGCGCATTCACGCTTTGTACTGACAATGGGAAGGCACGGGGGCCACAGGTCTCAGACCAATAGACACACAGGTCCGCTGCAATTCCGGCACATCATGCGAGTCACCGCAGAGACTCCGACAGACGCCAGAAGCTCTCTCTACAATGCAGTCACGATGTGCCCGGCAGCAGAGTTACCGGCGGCGCTTTTCGCGCGCCTGATCTCTGGCTCGCTGACTCCGAATCCACGGACCCTCAAGAACACTCGGGTCGATGGACTCAACATGAATCGGTCGTCTCGCAACGCTTTGTCGTTCTGTACTCTCTTGTACAGCCGTCTGAGCAGGCTGAACCGGGACCGGGTTCACCACAATCATGTCGCCCGATTCTTCCATCGCAGGTTCAATTCGCGCCTCACCCGCCTTCACGAGCGCCCGCCTCGCAAGTGGCGGCGTGATTAACTCGTTGATGATGACGGACGCGAGGGTAGCACTGACCATGGGACCGGCCAGTTCGGGGAACTCTGCAGCCGCTATCAGGATAAGACCAATGGAGACACCGGCC
>Ga0255384_10032_pt1 | contig 25477 bp, 21 predicted proteins | sample ANMaggSeSYBR01F7_FD_182106 | JGI IMG/M metagenome (GOLD analysis project Ga0255384, IMG submission 182106) | Sediment cell enrichment communities from methane seep in Santa Monica Basin, California, United Staets - ANME aggregate JGI... | ecosystem: Environmental > Aquatic > Marine > Cold seeps >... | reverse complement strand
TTCAGATTTTATCCTAAAGCCAGTTAGAAGACCCCGCCTTTATAATGCTATTATAAAAGGAATAGTAAAAGAAATAAGCAAGATTGTAGTTAAAAAGTATGATACTGGCTTTGCCATCAAGGATAAACTATTTAAGGTACTTTTAGCCGAAGATAATTTAATAAATCAAAAATTAACAGTAAGGCTTTTAGAAAAACAGGGATGGCAGACATCAATAGCTAATAATGGCAAAGAGGTGTTGAATTTACTGGATAATAATGAATTTGATTTTATTCTTATGGATGTGCAAATGCCTGAGATGGATGGGATCGAAGCTACTAAAGAGATAAGAAAAAGAGAAGAAGAAACCGGTAAACATATTCCTATCATTGCCCTTACCGCCAATGCTTTCGAAGAAGATAAGAAAAAGTGTTTAGAAGCAGGGATGGATGAATACGCTACCAAACCCATAAAGATAAATGAGCTCTTTTCTGTAATAGAAAAAATATTTATCAAATTTAAAAAGACTATATAGATAGATTTTTATGGAGGTTCCATAATGGAAGAAAAGAATAAACTATCATTCGATTTGGATAAAGCTTTGGATATAGTTGACCAGGATAAGGAATTTTTGAAAGAACTGATGGAGATTTTTAATTCTGATTATCCTAAAAAATTGTCTGCTATTTATCAAGCGATAAAAGAAAAAGATTTTAAGACTCTTAACGAAATTGCCCATGGTTTAAAAGGAGCTGCCGGCAATCTGTTTTTAACTAAAGTCTATGAACTTACTCTGGAATTAGAAAAGAGAGGGAAAGAAAATAAAATAGAAGGTGCAGAAGAAATATATAAAGAATTAGAAGAAGAACTGGAACAATTTAAAAAATTTGTTTCTCAACCTGAATGGTGGAAAAGATGAAGATATTATTAGCAGAAGATAATACAGTAACACGCAAACTGGTAAAAAAGATTTTAGAGAATAAAGGATATGAAATAATTGAAGCTAAGGATGGTGGGGAAGCCTGGGAAATCTTCCAAAAAGAAAAAGAAAATATAAACATCGCACTGATTGATTGGATGATGCCCCGCTTAAATGGTCTTCAATTATGTAAGAAAATAAAGGCAACCGAGATCCAAGGTTATACATATATAATATTTTTAACCGGCAAAGTGGATATAGATGATGTTGTTGAGGGATTAGAATCAGGAGCCGATGACTATGTGACTAAACCTTTTAACAAGAGGGAGTTAATTTCCCGAATAGATGTAGGAAAAAGGTTTATTCAACTTCATCAGAAATTGAGAGAAGCTAACCATAAACTCCATATACTCTCCATTACCGATGGTCTTACCCAGATATTGAACAGAAGGGCGCTTTTGGAACGTCTGGAAGAAGAGCTCTATCGAGCCAGCAGAGAAGATGCCTTTTTCTCCCTGGTTATGCTTGATATCGACCACTTTAAAAGGGTAAATGATGAATACGGTCATCAGGCCGGCGATAAAATCCTGATTGAAGTAGTAAATAGGGTAAAATCCAAATTAAGACCCTATGATATTATCGGTAGATACGGAGGAGAAGAATTTCTGGTAGGGATTTTTGGGGCAGACAAGGAGATGGGGAGTAATAAAGCCGAAGATTTTCGAAGATGTATAGACGAAAAAGAGTTTGAATATAATGATAAGAAATTAAAAATATCTATTAGCTTGGGGATATCTTACCAGAAAATAAAGGATAGCAAGAACGATATACCCCAACTTTTAGATGATTTAACCAAAAAAGCAGATGATGCCCTTTATCGGGCAAAAGAGACAGGAAGAAACAAAGTGGTCTGTGCAGATGAGTTGGATAAATGAAAAATAGAGTGAAAACCTGAACTTATTAAACACCCTCAAACTTCCCTTCCCTAAAATTATTTAAGAAAAAAGGGTTTAAATTCTAATTTCAAATTTACTTCAGAAGGCTGGCTCGGGTGATGGCTTTGGAGCCGAATTTTTTTCTGATTTCATCTAAAGATTGAGTGAGTTGTTGTAATTTATCATTTTTTTTATCCTCTTCGTCTCTTAAGAACTTCAATTGCTTTATTTCATTTTCCGAGGTAAGATTGGAGAGTTTTATCCCCAAAAGTCTAACCCCGCCTTTTTTGTGTCTTACTTTATCCAGGAGTTCCACCACTGTTTTAAAGATGATATCATCAAGATGGGTAGAGTTTTCCAAAGTCTTGGACCTATTAAAAGTAATAAAATTATGAAACCTTATTTTTAAAGTAATAGTTCTGCCTTTATAACCTTTTTTTCGGGCAGCATAACCAACCAGTTGGGAAATTTTAAGCAGTTCTTTTAACAGAACTGCTTTTTCGGTTATATTAGTGCCGAAAGTTGTTTCTTTACCGATAGATTTTGCTGTTGAAGGGGGAGTAACCGGGCTTTCATCTATTCCTTGAGCCAGAAGTTTCATCTTTTCCCCGTTTTTCCCCAGAAGATTTTCCAAGATAGAATCAGGCATCCGGGCTAATTGTTCTACCAGGTAAATACCGGATTTTTTTAGCAGCTCTTCTGTCTTTTTTCCTATACCCCAAAGAGAAGATACAGGGAGGGGATAGAGAATTTTTTGAATATCTTTTGAAGGTATAATATAGAAACCATCTGGCTTCCCCAGGTTGGTGGCAATTTTAGCCAGAAATTTGTTTTCTGCTATCCCCACCGAGACCCTAAGGCCTAATTCTTGATATACCCTTTCTTTAATCTTTCTTCCTATAGTTTTGCTTGAGCCAAAGAGTGATTCGCATCCGGATATATCTAAAAAAAGTTCATCTACACTTAGTGGTTCTAACAGGGGAGTATAATCACTGCATATTTGAAAGAATTTTTTAGATGCTTCTAAGTATTTGTTCATTTGAGAGGGGACAAAAATTCCCTGGGGGCATTTTTGGCGGGCCTCCCAGATAGGCATTCCGGCATGAACACCGTATTTACGGGATTCATAGGAAGCGGCACAGACCACTCCCCGATTTGAATTACCTTTTCCGCCGCTTATTCCTCCCACAATAAGAGGTTTCTCTCGATAAGCCGGATTATCTCTTTGCTCTACCGAGGCGAAGAAGGCATCAAGATCCAGATGAATTATGGATAGACGATGGTTATCACTCATTATTTTATATCCTTTATAGCTAATTGACCAATTTGCCAATTATTTAAGTCTACCGGTCGGCCAGTCTGCCAGTCTCCCGGTCAATTTAGTCGATAGCTTTAAATACAAATTTTAAATTGTCAGTTTTTAGATTTAAATCATCAGTTATTAATTTATTAGGCTCTCTGTCATTGCGAGCTCCGATTTATCGGAGCGCGGCAATCCCTGTTTGAGATTGCTTCGGTCGTTTCACTCCCCCGCAATGAAAAAACACTTGCTGTAGGGGGCGGAATTTATCTGCCCCGCATCGTTTTTTGACAGGCGAGACGCCTGTCCTACGATTAGTGGCTAACTAACTAACAAATCTTATGTTCTTCTATTTTTTCTTTTCTTTACTATATACTATATACTGTTTATATTTATAATCTTTCGGGCGATTATTTTAGAGTCGCCACTATCTTTACTTAAGATCCCTTCTATCAAAAGAGGTGCTTCTTTATGAAAAAGATTAGAATATTTTTGATAGACAGCAGGGAAGGTAATTACTTCAAAGAAGCCTGTTTCATCCTCCAGGAGCAAGAAAGCCATAACTTGTTTTTGCCTGGTAAATTGTCTTCTTGCCTGGATCAGCACTCCCCTTATCAAGATTGTTTTTTGATGAAAATAATTTAACAGTTGATTGGAATTCTTAATCGGTAAATGTGCTAATATTTTATCATATTTATTCAAGGGATAGTTGCTTATATATAAATCGAGTATTTCTTTTTCTAAATTCATTTGGAAAGATTTAGAAAAATGATAAGCAGGGATGGAGTCAGAGGCAATAAGTTCGATATTCCATAATTCTCTCTCTTCGGATATTTTATTTTGAGCGCCATCTTTAGCTTTCTTCTTTCTAACCTCCTTTAAAGTAAGAGGGAGCAGGGTTAATAATGCCGAACGGGGATAAGCGGTAAAGTCAAAAGTCCCTACCTTAATTAAATTTTTTATTAATCCTTGATTAATTCTTAAAGGTGTAGTTTTATAACAGAAATCATACAGGGAATTAAATCTTTTACATTTTTCTCTGAGAGATAGAATGGACTTTAAATGTTTTTCTCCCATACCTTTTATCTTACCCAGTCCCACTCGAATAGCTCCTTTTTCTACGGTAAAACCAGCTCCACTCTTATTTATATCAGGAAGGAATACTTTAACATTAAAACGCCGGGCTTCCTGAATATAGCGGTCAGGAGAATAATAACCCATACCGTAGGTGAGCATGGAAGCCAGGTAATAAGCGGGATAATGTATCTTAAGATAACAGGTTATAAAGGAGATTAGGGCATAGGAGGTACTGTGAGCCTTATTAAAACCGTAATGGGCAAATTTGGAAATTAGATTAAAAATCTTTTCTGACTTTTCTTTGGTGTTCCCTTGATTTAGGGCTTTTTTAAGGAAATTTTCTCTTTGTTTTTCCATTTCTACCGGTGAACGGGAGCTGATGGCTCGACGAAAGAGGTCGGCTTCCCCTAAACTAAGACCCGCAAAAACAGAAACTACCTGCATAACCTGTTACTGATAGAGAATAACTCCATAAGTGTCTTTTAAAATAGATTTTAATTTTAGATGTAGATAATCTATCTCTTCTTCTCCCCGTTTTCTTTTAAGATAATGTTCGGTCATTCCACTGTCTAAGGGACCGGGTCGGTATAAAGATAGAGCAGCGATTACATCGTTTAAATGGGAAGGGAAAAGCCTCCTTAGAAGAGAAGACATTCCCGAGCTTTCCAACTGGAAGACTCCCAGAGTCTTACCTTTTTGCAGGGCAGAGAAGGTGGCTTTATCATCAAGAGAAATCTTACTAAGGCTGATATCTATATTTTCTTCTTTTAGCATTTCTAAAGTCTTTTTAATAACGGTAAGACTGCGAGAGCCCAGAATATCCATTTTTAGGAGACCTAAATCTTTGATGGATTCTTTTTCATATTGGCTGACTATCTCTCCCTGATTAGTTACTTCCAGAGGGACTATTTCTGAAAGCGGCCTATCTGAGATTATCATTGAAGAGGCATGTACGGAGAGATGCCGGGGTATTCCTTCTATATTTTGAGCGAAAAAGAATAGTGATTTAAGAGGTTCCTGGTCTTGAGGGAGTTTTTGCAGTTCAGGTAAATGTTTAAGGGAGGCCCTAATTACTCCCGGTGAGGAGAATATAGGCATAAGTTGAGCGATTTTGTTTATTTCCTGAGGAAGGAAACCCAACGATCTCCCCGTATCTCGAATGGCTGAGCGGGCGGCATAGGTGGAGGTAGTGCTGACATGAGTTACCCGATTATGCCCAAATTTCTTAAAGATATAAGAGATTACTTTTTCTCTCCCCAGCTGGCCAAAATCTATATCTATATCCGGAAGGTCTATTCTTTCCGGGTTAAGAAATCTTTCGAAAAAGAGCTGGTATTTTAAGGGGTCTACTTCGGTTATATTAAGAAGATAAGAGACTAAACTTCCGGCCGAAGAACCTTTCCCTGGTCCGACCGGGATGTTGTTTCGTTTAGCAAAACAGACTATATCCCGGACGATTAAAAAATATCCGGCAAAACCCATCTGGTTGATTATTTTTAATTCGTATTGCAGGCGCTTTATAATTTCCGGTGAGGGGGCAGGATAATATTTTTTAAGACCTTCCAGACAAAGTTTTTTTAAATAATCCGGGGCAGAACAAGAAGAGGGTAGAGGATAAGCAGGGAGATGGATTTTCCCTAAATTAAGTTCTAAGTTGCACTTTCCAGCAATTTCCACTGAGTTTTCAAGGGCTTGAGGCACCTGAAAAAATATTTTCCTCATCTCTGAGGGAGATTTAAAATAATATTCATCGGTCTTAAGTTTTTGATGATAGAATCTTTCTTTTGTCCCTAAATTGGCAATCTTGTTTAATAAATGTTGAAAGGAGGCCTGATTTTTTTCTAAGTAATGGACATTATTGGTTGCTACCAGAGGAATCTTTAATTTTTGTCCTATTTCTATTAATCGGGAATTAATTTCTTTTTCTTGAGCGAGGCCATGAAAAGATAATTCCAAATAAAAATTTTCTTTGCCGAATATCTGTTGATACCAGCAGGCAATTTTTTCGGCTTGCTCATCCTTCTTTTGTAAAAGAAGAAGAGGTATTTCCCCTTTGGCACACCCGCTTAATCCAATAATTCCTTTACTGTATCTGGCTAAAAATTTTTTTTCTATAGCCGGGATAGAGCCGGGATTAGATAGATGGGCTTTGGTGATAATCTGACAGAGACTGCTATATCCTCTTTTATCTTTGGCCAAAAGAATAAGGTGATAAACTTGATTGGATTTTTGATTATTTTTTACCTGTATTTCACAGCCGATAATGGGTTTTATTCCTGCTTTTTTTGCTTTTTTGTAGAACTGAATAGCTCCGTAGAGTCCGTCATGGTCAGTTAAAGCCACTGCTCTCATATTAAATTTAACGGCTTGTTTGATTAGGTCATCAAGACTGCAGAGCCCGTCTTGCATACTGTATTGGGAGTGTACATGTAAATGTATCATTTCCATTTTGAAAATTCCTTTCTTCTTTAATAGTTAGTTAGCTGGTTACTTGGTTAGCTGGTTTTATTAGCCGTTAGTGAATAGTAATTCGTATCGCGTATTGCGTATCGAGTATCGGGTCAAGAAAACCAGTTATTAGTTTATTAAGCTTTCTGTCTTTGTGAGTGAACGAAGTGAGCGTGGCAATCCCGATTTGAGTTGTAGGGGTCGGATTTATCCGACCCGAAACGGGTTCGATGAATCAAACCCCTACCTTAGGAAATAGACAGGCGAGACGCCTGTCCTACGTTAATAAAATAAATTATTATTATAAGAGAGGGCGTATTGCAATATGCCTCTACAACACGTTACTTATTTCGGGCAGACACAAGGTCTGCCCCTACTTGTATCTCCCAAACTTATTTTTCTTCTTTTTTCACTATCCACTATACGTTCCACACTATTTACATTCTGGCTTCTTTATTCTATTTTCTTAACCAGCTAACCAGGTAACTAACCAACCAACTAACCAATGAAAAACGTATGTTTGTATCAAAGAGCAAAAAAAATATAAGCAATTTCTCTTTAATCTTGTCCCCTTTTTTCTTGCTCTTGCTCTTCCTCTTTAATTTCTCCGGTTTTTATTTTTTCTTTAAGGAGCTTAATCAACATTAGGGCATTTTTAACTGCCTTACCTTTATAATGGTTGTTCATAAAGATATATTGGTCGGTGGTTTTTTCGGTAATCTTTTTTATTTTAGGTATCCATTCTTTTAATTCTTCTTCGGTATAGAGATAATCATATCTTTGATAAGCTTTTTCATGTTCCCACCAATTGGCTTTGTTTCGACCGTGAAACCTAATATATCCCAGGTTAGAAGTAGCCTCAGCTACGGGCGGAATTAAACCTTTGAGCTGGGGTTGGTCTACACAGCAAAAACCTATGTCATTATTTTTTAAAATCCTGAATATTTCATTATTTATCCAGTAAGAATTCCTAAATTCTACCACCAGGGGTATATTCTCCATTCTTTCTTTGAAGCGGAGAAGGTAATCCCGATTAGGGGGAGTATTGTAAAAAGAATAGGGGAACTGAGCTAACACACAGGCGAATTTACCTGCCTCCAGCAAAGGCTTTATGGATTCTTTGAAATCTTTAAAAATAGTGGGATTTTCTTCCCGGCTATGGGTCATTTCTTGATTAGCTTTTACTGTAAACTTAAAATCAACAGGAACCTTTTGCTGCAAATAATAAAAGGATGCCGGATGAGGTATGCGGTAATAAGTAGAATTGATTTCAGAAACCTTAAACTTTTGGGCATATAGTTTAAGCATATCCTTTTTATCAGTATTTTCGGGATAAAAGGTCCCTATCCAATCTTTGTAACTATAACCAGAAGTACCGATATATAGCATATTTATTATTTTTTTCCTCCGTTAAATCGCCTTAAGATTCCGATAACCTTACCCAGGATAATCGCATCTTTGGTGTTTATGGGTTTGTAAAGAGGGTTAGAAGGCTGCAGGGTAATCCGATTATCTTTTTTATATAATTTTTTTACTGTGACCTCTTCCTGATTTAGGAGAGCAATAACAATATCTCCGTTATCAGCATCCTGCTGGGGCTTAACCATGACATAATCTCCATCAAGGATATGATCTCCGATCATGCTATCTCCTTCAACTTTTACCATAAAGCTTTCTTCACTTCCAGAAAGCTGCTCCGGTATAGGTATAACTTCGGTGATATCTTTCAATGCCCACAAGGGCTCTCCGGCAGCCACACTTCCCACTACGGGCACTTTGTTGGTTTGGGGTATAATTTTAATGGCTCGAGATCTCTCCTTCTCTCGGTGGATATAGCCTTTTTTTTCCAGGATGGTAAGATATTTATGGGCAGTAGCGGAGGAAGTTACTCCCATGGCTTTGCAGATTTCCCGAACAGTGGGCGGATAACCATTTTCTCTAATTTTTTTTTGAATTAATTGGAGAGTTTTTTTGTGATTTGGGTCAAGGGAATCTTTTTTAAGCATGTTTGGTCTCCTTTAAAAAATTTATATAATAATTTGCTATAGTTATTATTTTATATTAACACCATTTATCATCTTGCTTAAATTATAATATAAACGTATGTTTATTGTCAAGTTTTTTATGTTAAAATTTTTAGTGAGATTTTGAAATTTAAATCCTTGACAATTATGGATACATATGATAGGTTTATCATATTAAATCTTAATCGTATATTTCACAGTAAAGAATTTATTATAAAAAATGTATATTAAAATTGTAAATTTTGAAATTTTAATGTTGTATTGTATACTATAATTTGTGATTTAAAAAAAATATTGTCTTACAAAATATAATAATTGAAGCGATTTGTACTAAAATATAAAAAGTTATTAATTATTCTGATTAATAGGATTGAAGGGGAACACTATATAGAATGAATGCTGAATCAATAAATAATAAATTAAATGATGTAAGCCGAAAAAAGTTATATTTGGCTTTAACTTTTATTTTGCTTTCATTGTTTTTCGTAAGCCAATTTTCCTCTCCTTATGCAATTGATTCTTTTGCCGCTGGTACTCCCAGTTCAGCTAATTATCCGCTTCACTTAGCCTATTTTTCCGAACCAGGGTGTCATGATTGTGATAAAGCCAAGATTATATTGAAAGATATTTCCGCAAAATATCCTGAAAATTTAATCTTAAAAAGTTTTGATATCTCTTTGTCTGAGAATGTAGAATTAGCCGAAGCATTAGGCGAATTATATCAGATGCCCGAAGAGGAAAGGCTTTTAGTTCCGGTTATATTTATAGGGGATAATTACCTTTTTAGAGATGCCATTACCTTTGATAATTTAGACGAATTAATTCAAAAGTATTCAACTATAGAAACTATCGCTCCCTGGAAAAAAGTTAAGGAAAAGGACCTTACTGCTCAAGAAAGATTAATAGCTCGTTTTCAGTCCTTCGGTTTGGCTGCAGTAACAGTGAGCGGTTTGATTGATGGTATAAATCCCTGTGCTTTTGCCTCCATCATTTTTTTTATCTCTTATCTTACTCTAATCAACCGAAAAGGAAGGGAAATTCTCTGGGTAGGAGGAATGTTTACTCTATCCATCTTTCTGACCTATTTCTTAATCGGAACCGGGGCCTTAAAGATGATTACTTCTTTATCCTTTCTGCCTTTAGTCCGAAAGATATTTGTTATAGTTACCGCTGTTCTTGCCTTAATTTTAGGGGTGGTTAGTTTATATGACTATTTCCAATTCAAGAAAAAAGGAACCACTAAAGATGCTAAACTACAATTGCCCTCATTTTTAAAAAATTTGATTCATTCGGCTATCCGTAAGAATGTAAGACTGAGTAATTATATCTTAATGGCTGCAGTAACCGGCTTTATAGTTTCTCTTTTAGAGTTAGCCTGTACGGGGCAGATTTATCTTCCTACTATTATGTTTATCAGCACTATCCCTGATTTAAAGGTTAATGCTTTATTTTATCTCTTGTTCTATAATCTGATGTTTGTAGTTCCTTTAGTCCTGGTCTTTTCTTTTACTTATTGGGGGACCACTTCGGCACAGTGGGCTGCGCTTACTCAAAAGAATTTTGGGAAAATCAAGATGGCGATGACCCTGCTGTTTTTTGGATTGGCCGGGCTGCTACTCTATAGTGGAATTTATTACTAAAAACCGTAAATTTGTAACTTATGTTTAATGCTAACGTATTATTGAATAGACTTATGTGGAATAGTAAAAACAGTATATAGTATCGAGTAAAGAAAGAGAAAGAAAATGGGCACAATCCATTGTACCCCTACACCTGAATCCTGGTTTATGTAACGCGATATGATTATACTAATGACTAATTTAATTGGTCAATTGGTGAATCGATCTTAATCTTTATCTTGATTGGCGAATTGCTTGATTGTATTTTACTTACATTTGCAGCCCGCACCTATACGCTAAACGCTGTACGCTCTACGCTAACTAAATACTAACGACTAATCTAATTGGTCAATTGGTCAATCGGTAAATTGGCGAATTAAAAAGAGAGGTGTTTTAAAATGATTTTTCGGTTAAGGAATAAAAAGAATAATTTTTTAACTATTATATTAATAATTGCTTTTTTGGTTTCTTTTTGCTCGTCTGCCTTTTCTTCATCTTTTAGAAAAGGTTTCCCTGCCCCCATCTTCACCCTTAAGACTATAGATGGAGAAACCTTTAATTTAGCAGATTACAAAGAGAAACAAAAACTCCTTATTCTTTACTTTTGTAATAATGAGAGTGAGGATTCAATATGCGGGATAGAGGAGCTGGCCGAGTATTTTGAAGAGCATATCATTGAAGAAAAATACCAGGTGATTATGATAAATACCCGTAAAGACCTGAAAGAAGAAGATATAACCCAGATTAAAGAGTTTTGGACTAATAAAAAAATATCTTTCACCATATTATTAGACAGTCAGGAGGAAGTGAGTAATCTTTACAATATTGAAGTTTTACCCACTACTATCTTCTTAGCTAAAAACCTGGTAGTAAAGAGAGTCTATCCGGGAATAATTTCCAAACAACAAAATTTGATGTTCCAATATCTTACTTATTTTTTAGCTGCTCAAGAAAAGGGAGCTCCCAAAAAAGACACCAAAGAGGATGATGGTTGCAATGGTGGAGTATGTCCGCCGCCGCCCGGGTATTAATAGGTAATAAAAAAAATACTTTAATAAGGAGAAGAATAATATGAAAAAATTATTATTAGGATTAACAATAATAGGACTAATGGTGTGCTTATTTACCGGTTGCCTCCCTACTACGCCAGCAGAAGGAGAACCAGAGTCAGCTGATCGAGTTGTGATAATTGAACTCTATATGGCTGCAGGTTGTCCTTCCTGTGAAGTCGTTAAACCAATATTAGAACAACTAGTAGATGAATATGGTTTTGAACAGTTAGTACTGGTAGAGGAAGCTGGTTGGGGAGATTATTCTACTACAGAAATTTCTAACCGATACAAATGGTATTTTCCGGATAGTGCAGATAGAAGTGTGCCCAATATTTTATTTAATGGATTAAATGATAGAATCCATGGTTCTTCTAACTACTCAACCTTAAAGAGCAAAATTAATATTGAATTAGCCAAAGGTGCAAAAATTATAATTACTGTAGATTCCAGAAATAGTGATTCAAGTACCACCACTATTACCGGCACTATAGAAAATGTAGGCACCTCTACTTTAAATAATTTAGAGATAAACGGAATGATTTTTAAAGAACGGCAAACAGAAAATTTAACATATTCAGTATTTGATATTTTCGAAGAACAGAAAGTTGAGATTATTTCTTTTGCTCCCGGAAATATTGTTGATTTTTCTTTCACTCTTGAAGGTTTTAATTGGGAAACGGATAATGTCCACGGAGTTATCTTTGTCCAGGCACTGGACAGCCCGACTAAGGAGATTTTACAGGCAGTCTACATAGAATAGTATATAGCATCGAGTATCAGGTATATAGTATTGAGTAAAAAAAAGAAAGAAAAAGTTAAAATAGCAGTTACAAGATGCAAGATGCAAGGTGCAAGATAAAAAGCTTGTTTTTAGTTTATTGATTTATACTATACGCTAAACGCTTTACGCTAACTAAATACTAACGACTAATCTAATTGGTAAATTAGTCAATCGATTAATTGGCAAATTAATTAATATAATCAAAGGAGAAAGTTATGGTTCGTAAATACAAAATTATTATCATCTTAATAAGTATAGTAGTTATAGTAGGAGTTTTTTTAATATTTAATAATATTCAAAACAAATCTTCCCAGCCACCTACTATTTCTATTTCCGAAGAAGAATGGGATTTTGGAAAGATAAAAGAAGACGAAAGACCGGTTCATATCTTTACTATAAAAAATACCGGGAAAGAAGAACTGATTATCAGCCGAGTACGATCCTCCTGCGGTTGTGCTGCCACCATGCTCTCCTCTGACAATATACAGCCGGGAAAATCAGCTGAACTAAAGGTTACTTTTAATCCTACCGGTTATAATGGTTTGGTTAAAAAGGATATCTATATCGAATCCAACGACCCCCAGCTCTCCAAGACAAAAATTACAGTAATTACTGAAGTAGAACCTATTCCCTCTCCCAAGGCTTTCCTTTCTAGTTCTCAATGGGATTTAGGATTGATTTCCCAGGGAAATTTGCCTACCTTTACTTTTACTATTGAAAATAAAGGAGAGCTGGATCTGATAATTGATAAGATAGACGCCTCTGAATACATCCAATATGATACAGAAATGCCCCTAACAATTCTTCCGGAAGAAAAACAAGAAGTAACTTTTACTTATGATTCCAGTCAACATGAGTTAGGTGAGGTAAGGGAAAGCGTGCGTGTATATTGTAATGATCCTCGAAGAAAGGCTTTTTCTCTACGTATTGATGGCTATATAAAAGAAAAACCCACTCCCACGGTAAGTATTTCTCCGGTAGGAACCAGTTTTAATTTAACCACTGATTCTGAAGGCGAAACCATAGGAAGGTTTATTCTGGAAAATTCAGGAAAAGAGGGGATAAAAATTACCTCCATAAAAACCTCAGCAGATTACCTTATCCCTTTAGTATCTGAAATTGAGTTAAACTCAGAAGAAAAAGAAAATCTACAGGTAATATTATTAAGGGACAAAATCTCAGATAAAATAGAGGAAGGGGAAATAAAAGAATTTCTTTATTTAACGGTTGCCATCCCCATTGTAATTAATAAATAGCAAATTGTTTCACCGAGATTAATAAAAATTTTAATTTAAAAAAAAGGCATAGAGGATAAATTTTTTTAGAGCAATAATATAATATCATCATCTATAAAGGAGTATACTACAATGGAATCGACTATAAAGATGTTTAAAGCTTTATCTGATGAAACTCGTCTACGTATTTATTTGCTTTTACTGCAAGGTGAATTGTGTGTCTGTGAATTGGTAAATATACTAAATATGGAACAATCGAGAATTTCGCACAGTGTTAGGATTTTAAAAGAAGCAGGTCTTGTTGTTAATCGGCGAGAGGGCAAGTGGATTATCTATGCAGTAAATCCTGAAACAGAAAACAACAGAATGATTCAGAGTTTAAAAAATGAATTAAAATTACCGGAGCAGGATTTAAAAAATATTAATAAATGTAAGAAAGAAAAGATAAGAGAAAAGTTTAAATGCAATTGATTTCTCACTTGTTTTTTTATAAACCCTAATTAGTATATATTATATAGCGAAAAACGAAAAGTGCAAAACGTAAAGCCATAGCTCAAAACTTAAAATTTAAATATATTGTTTTGTGTATTGGGTTTCATCCTTCTTATCTGGTATACTATATAGCAAAAATAAAAAGATAAAGAAGCAAAAACTGAAACTTAAAATTTAGTATTGAGAGAAAAAGTTTTACGTTTTGAATTATGGTTTTTCGCTTTTCGCTTTAACTTTTTAGTTTAATTGGGATAAGTATCTTGCTATTCTAAAACTATGCGCCATAATATATACTAACGACTATTCACTAGCGAATAGTTTATTTACTCTCTCCAACATTATAAACAGAAAAGGAGTGTGATTATGTGTGATACTATAGTAGCCTTAGGTTCTGCAACTGAGGAAGGTTTTACCCTTTTTGGGAAAAATAGTGATCGAGAACCTGATGAAGCCCAAAATATCCTTATATTTCCCCGCAAAAAGCATGAACCAAACGAAACTATTCAATGTGCCTATTTGACTATCCCCCAGGTTTCAGAAACCGCCCGGGTATTACTCTGTCAACCTTTTTGGATGTTTGGTGCAGAGATGGGAGCTAATGAATATGGGGTGGTTATTGGTAATGAAGCAATATTTACCAAAGAAAAGCCGAATAAGATAGGTCTAACCGGTATGGAATTAGTTCGCTTAGCCCTCGAAAGAAGCCGAACTGCCCGACAGGCATTAGAAGTAATTATTGAATTATTGGAAAAGCATGGACAGGGAGGCAATTGTGGTTATCGATTTAAATTAAAATATATGAATAGTTTTTTAATTGCCGATAAGAAAGAGGCCTATGTATTAGAGACAGTGAAAACCTGGTGGGCCTGGAAGAAAATTAAGGATGTTTGGAGTATATCTAATTTAATATCTTTAGAGAAAGATTATGATTCTTGCTCTGAAGGATTGATAGAGAATGCAATTAAAAAAGGTTACTGTAAAAAAAGAGAAGATTTTAATTTTCGAAAATGTTATTCCGCTAAATTTATGACTTGGGCCGCCAAGGGGACTGAGCGGGAGAAACGTTCCCGAGCTTTGCTTTCACAGAGGAAGAAGAGGTTGGATACCAAAGATTTTATAAATATTTTACGAGATCATGGGGATAATTCTCAGTGGACTCCTAACCGAGATCCTGGTACCACCTTGTGCCTACACGCAGCAGACAAACTATTTCGCCGAACCCAAACAGTCTGTTCCCTGGTAACAAAAATTGGTGAGGGTGGGCAATTCTTTTATACTACCGGAGCTTCCAACCCTTGCATAAGTCCCTTTTTCCCCGTCTTTTCTCCCGATACCTCTGTTCCTGGTGAGTATAGCGAGGGAAATGAAAATTATAATTCAAAATCTTATTGGTGGGAGAGTGAGCGTTTTCATCGAAAGGCTTTACTAAATTTTAATTCTGCACAAGTTGAAATCCAGCCTTTAATAATTAATTATGAGGAAGAAATAATTTCTTCTATCGAAAACAGTTTAAGCACATTAAATCAAAAACAGATTAATGAATATTTTATCCGAGCCCGAGCCATAGTTGAAAATTGGGGTTCTAAATTAGATCGTCTTCCTTCGGTAAATTTGGGATGGAGTTTCAGTCGTTATTGGCAAGGATATAATAAAAGAAACGGAATTATTTGAGTTTTAATGGAATGATTAGTAAAATAATAATAAAAATAAAAGGAGAAAAAATCAAAAATGAAAAGGAACAAAGTTAAATGGTCGGTTATTTTGTCAGTAGTGAGTGTAATCTTATTCTTAGTGGTAAGTCAGGGTTTTTCTCAGAGTGTATCAGACATACTTAGAGAGGCAGAGAATAATTATAAAAACTTTAATCAGGATTTTAAAGACATAGCTATAGTTTTTGACGCAAAGATATATACGCCCGAAGGAGAAATGACTTCAGAGATGAAATTGTTTACCAAGGGAGAAAAATCCAGATCAGAAACTTTGATACAATTTCCTGAAGCTGAAGGTATGCCAGAGGGAATGGGTAGTATGTTAGTGGTTGTTATTTTTGATGGTCAGGATACCTGGATGATCTCACCCTTTGTCGGAAAGAGGAAACTTACTGATGTGCAAGCAGAGGAGCAGATGCAATATCAAACGGGGATGAATTGGTGGAAATTTATTTCTGATAAAACGAAATATGTAGGGATAGAGAAGATTGGAGGCAGAGAATGTTATCGCATGGAATTAGAGATTGAGAGAGAATCACCCTATAAAAGAATATGGGTGGATAAAGATAGATTATTTTTAGTACAAGCTGAAGGGGATAGCAGTGATGGAAATAAGGTTCGTACTACATTTTCCGATTTCAGGAAAACCAAAGACAGTTGGGAATTGCCTTATAAAATTGAAGTGTTTATAAATGAAGTACAGACGATGACCGTTTTAACTAAATCTTTAGAGATAAATAAGGGATTGTCTGATGACCTGTTTGATGTGAATAAAGTAGAAGTATCAGGTTCAAATATGCAGGAGATGATGCAAAATCTAATGCAACAGGGTAAAGATAATTAGAAATTTTTTGAGCAAGCTGAGGTAGTTTCTATAATTTCTAAAAAACTTCTCAAAATGACAGGAGTGACAAGTTGGAGGTCTTCAATGAAAATATTAGTAATATTTTATTCGAGAAGCGGCAAAACTAAAAAAATAGCCGAAGCTATTTCAGAAATCTTAAAGTGTGATAAGGAAGAGATTTTTGATATTAAAAACAGGGAGGGAATTGTAGGATTCTTAAGTGCCGGGAGTGATGCTAACCTGAGAAGATTAACCGCAATTAAGGAGATAAAAAACAATCCTTCTTTATACGATCTGGTTATTATCGGAACCCCTATCTGGTCTTCTAATATTTCTACTCCTATCAGAACCTATCTTTTTTCATATAAAGAAGAATTTAAAAAAGTAGCTTTTTTCTGTACCCGATTAGGTTCAGATGCTGAGAAAGTATTTGCCGATATGAAAAACCTTAGCCAAAAGATCCCGATTACTTTACTTGCGCTGACCTCACGAGAAGTGGCAAGGGATCAATATATGCAGAAAGTGAAAGAATTTATAAAGAATTTAAAAGAAGAGATAGTAAAATAAAATGAAAGTAACCGAAGAAGAATTTGAAGAATTAGTATCAGAGGCAATAAGCAGCCTTCCTGAAAAATTTAAAAAGAAAATGGAAAATATCGCTATAGCAATTGAAGATTTGCCTTCTCAGGAACTCCTTATGGAGATGAAGATCAAATCACCCTATGGCCTTTTAGGTCTTTATCGGGGGATTCCTTATCCCAAAAGGGGTATCTGGTATAGGAATGTTATGCCCGATAAAATTATTATCTTTAAAAAGCCTATAGAGGTACGCTGTAAAAATAAAGAAGAAATAAAGGAATCTGTTAGAAGAGTAGTTGTTCATGAGATTGGGCATTACTTTGGTTTGGGAGAAGCAGATTTGCGAAAGATTGAAAGGGAGAAGTATATGAATTCTTAATATGATAGAGCTTTCAGATGGATTAGAAAAATTTATAGAAGAAATTCCAAAAGTCGAACTGCACCTTCATCTGGAAGGAGCAATTCCTCTGGAAACTTTATTTGACTTTATCCAAAGACGAGGGAATGATAAATTAATTAAAAACTTGGAAGACCTAAAAAAGCGTTTGGTTTATTCTAATTTTGCTCAATTTATTAAAGTTTGGTTATGGAAAAACAGTTTTATTACCGAATATGAGGATTTTGAAGAATTAGCTTACCGGGTTCTACAGAATTTGAGTGAGCAAAACGTAAAATATGTTGAGGCTTTTTACTCCCCTCGAGATTTTACTTTAAGAAATAAAAAATTATCTGCTTGCGGAATAACCGAAAGTTTGATTAAGGGCAAAAAGAAAGCTTTTGATGATTTTGGAATTCGGAGTGAATTGATTGTAGATATAGTTAGAGATTATGGTCCGCGTATGGGCATGGGTTTAATAAAAGAATTATCCGGTTATTTAGGTCGGGGGCTTATAGGTATTGGTCTGGGTGGAAGTGAGAAGTTATTCCCAGCGGGGCTTTTTGCTAAAGTTTATCAGGAAGCCAGGGAACGAGGTTTTCGGCTTACTGCTCACGCGGGTGAAGCAGATGGTGCCAAATCTATTTGGGCAGCCCTCTATGAACTTGGGGCAGAGAGAATAGGTCATGGATTAAGGGCGTACAAAGATCCTCAATTGGTTAATTATCTTCAAGAAAGACAAACACCTTTAGAAATATGCATAGTTAGTAATATTAAAACCCGGGTTTGTAAATCTTTTGAAGAACATCCGGTTAGAAATTATTTTAAAGAAGGATTGATGGTAACCATTAATTCTGATGACCCTACTATGTTTGATACCTCGATTACCAATGAATATTTAGTTTTAATTCAAAAGTTTGGATTTAGTTTAGAAGAGATAAAGAAGGTTAATTTTAATTCTATTGAAGCTTCCTTTATGACAGACGGAGAAAAAGATATAATGAAAAAAACTTTTAACCAAGAATGGAAAGGGCTAACCTCCAAGTATTTTTAAGAAATAGAAATGAGAGAATAAAAAAAAGAGGGAAAAATTTAAATGAGAGATAAGATAAAGAAAGAATCTATAAAAAAAGAGAAGATATTTTTAACCCAATCTTATTTTAAATATCCTTTACCTGAAGAGATGTTAAGGGAGTTAGCTGAAGAGCTAAAGGATATCAATCTTTATCCTTCCGGAGGAGATTATATTGAACTTCGGCAAATTTTAGCTAAATATATGGGAGTAAAAATAGAGAATATCTTTCCCACCAATGGTTCAGATGAAGTCATTGAGATAGTTTCCCGAGCTTTTAAGGGAGAGGTCTTAATTCCCATTCCTACTTTTTCTCAATATGAAGCGAGTGCAGATAGAGGAGGACTGTCTAAAATTTTAGTTAACTGTTTGCATAATGGCGAATATACCATTAATTATTCTGCTCAACAATTAAAGAGCGCTTCTTTAATATGGATCTGTAATCCTAATAATCCTACCGGAACGAGAATTCCGAGAGAGAAGATTATTGATATTCTACAAAGAGCAGAGGGAATGGTAGTAGTTGATGAATGTAATTATGAGTATTTGGGAGAGACCATAGTGGACTTGATAGATAAGTATGAAAATTTAATCATATCCAGAAGCTTTTCTAAAAATTATGGTTTGGCGGGATTGCGTTTGGGTTTTGCTATTTCTAATCTTCAAAATATAAAGAAATTAGCTGCTTTCGGTCAGCATTTTAGCGTAAATAGAATAGCTGAAAAATCCGCGGGAAAAGTTCTAAAATATTCAGATTATTATCAAGAAGCTTGGGGGAAAATAAAGAAAGTAAGAGATAAATTTGTAAAGCAAATAAATAAGCTGGGGTTTTTCGCTTATGATTCAAAAGCAAATTTTGTTTTAGTAGAATTTAAGGATAATAGAGAAACCGAAAAAGTTTGGAAGCACTTAAAAGAAAACGACATTTATACTTTACCCGGTTGGGAAAATGAATTTTCCGGTTTAGATGACCAATTCATCAGATTTACCATCGGAGAAGAATGGGAAATGGATAGAGCAGTGGAAGCTTTATCTGATTATATAAAGAGAAGCCAAAAATCTACTAGTATTTAGTATATAGTATATAGTAAAAAAAGGAAGAGATAGAATTCAGAAGTCAGGAACCGAATTCTTATCTTGTATCTCGTGAATCGCATTTCGTTAAGAAGAAGTCAGGAGCCAGAATTCAGGAGTCAGAAGATTGTTATCGGAGAGTGTTTAGGGAGGTGGAGTTCGATTCATCGAACCCGTTAGAGAGTTAAAAAATAACCTAGAACGGATAAATAAACCCCCTACATTAAAAGCAATATTTTAAATGAAATAGTTTTGAATTTAGAATTATGGTTTTTCGCTCTAAGTTTTTAACTGAATATTAATAGACAGGTGAGATGCCTGTCCTACGAATTGGCAAATTGGAGAATTGGTGAATCGGTTAATTGGTAAATATTTACTACCAAACCAGATAACTAGTTAACTAACTAACCAGCTAACCAAATTTGGTGCCGAAGGGGGGATTTGAACCCCCACAGGCATACACCTACTACGCCCTGAACGTAGCGCGTCTACCAGTTCCGCCACTTCGGCTTAAGATAATCTTATCATAAAAATAGAATAAAGAAAATAAGTATCATTGTCAAGTCTTTTATATAGTATCGAGCATCAAGTCAAAAAAAGAGAAAGAAAAGAAAGATTCAAGAAAGTATTGAGTATATAATTAGTTAGTTAGTTACCGGGTTAGCTAGTTTAGGAAAAGAAGAAAGAATACATAAGACAAGGTATCGAGTTAAGAAAGCGAAAGGAAAGATAGGAAAAGTATACCCCAACAAAACCATTTTTATATAAAAAATATCAGAAAAGGAGTGAAGTGCTTTGGTTAAAAAACAGATGATAGCCGACTTAAGTTTAAATACCCAGATTAATGATGTATTTTTTTTAAAAAATAAAGAGTTTAAAGTAAGGAGAGATAAAAAAACTATAGATATGTTCTTTAAAATTGCCGACAAGACTGGAGAAATTGAAGCCATAAATTGGGATGTTTTTTCAGATAAGGTAGAGAAGTTGGGCAAAATTGAATTTGCCCGAGTCCAAGGGCATATAACCAGAAAGAGAAGTGATGGAACCCTTCAGGCAACAGTTTCTTCCCTTACCGAAATTGCACCCTTAGATTTAGATTATTCAGATTATTTACCTCAATCAAAAGAAAATTTAGATGAACTGATGCAGAAGATTTTTTTGAAGATTGATTCTATAGAAAATTATCATTTAAGGAATCTTTTAAAGAGTTTTTTTAATGATCCAGAATTTGCAGAGAAGTTTAAAAGAGCACCAGCAGCAATGAAAGTACATCAACCTTATATTGGAGGTTTAGCCGAGCATACTGTAAATGTAGTGAATATTTGTGAGACTGTAGGTAATATCTATAAAGAAATGAACCGTGATTTTTTGATTACTATGGCTATTCTTCATGATATAGGTAAAATAAGGGAATATGCCTACGATAAGGTTATGGAACATACTGATGAAGGTAAGCTTTTAGGCCACATTACCATAGGTATAGAGATGATTGACCAAAAAATAAAAAGTTTGGATAATTTTCCAAAAGATTTAGAATTAATGGTAAAACATACTCTTTTAAGCCATCATGGCCATTTTGAATTTGGTTCCCCCAGACTTCCCAGTATTTTAGCAGCTATTGCTCTTCATTATGCTGACGAAATGGATGCCAAGGTAAGTGGTTTTATAAATATCAAAGAAGAGAATAAAGATTTTAAAGAAAAATGGAGCAAATGGATTTGGTGGTTAGAAAGGTCGATTTATTTAGATGAAGAAGTAATATTAAAAAATAAAATAAATGAGATAGACCCTGTATAGTAAGATATCTACTATACAGGGTAGAGGAAGGTTGGAATTGGAATAATTAGAATATGCAAAGGAGAAAATAGTTGTGAGGGAGATTTTAGAAAAGATTTTAGAAAATAAAAAGAACAGTGCAGATTATATTGAGATAAGAGCGGAAAAAAAAGAAGTTACCACCATCCATTTTCAGGGGAAGAAGTTAGAAAAAATAAATTGCTCCCAACAGACAGGGGGAAATGTTCGTGTCCTGGTAAAAGGGGGATGGGGTTTTGTTTCCTTTAATCAGCTTAATGATTTAGAAGAGAAAGTTGGAGAGGCAATAGAAGTAGCGAGTTTGATTGGCAAAGAAGAGAGCAAATTGGCCATTATTTCGCCAGTGGTGGAAATAATTAAGCGGGAACTAGATAAGGATTTCCGTGAGATAAGTTTAAGAGAAAAGAAAAAATTAATGGAAAATTATAATAATATAATTATGAAATCTAATCCTCTGATCCAATCCTCTAATGTAATCTATACCGACAGATTTTCTACTACTTATTTTGCCAATTCAGAAGGCAGTTATATCCAACAGGAAAAGCCGTTTTTAAGTGCGCGCTTTACAGCCATAGCCCGAGAGGGGGATAATGTTCAGCTGGCCAGTGAAAGTATTGGCACTACCAAGGGTTTTAAAATAATGGAAAAAATTTCTACTAAAGCACAAAAAGCAGTTTTTCGAGCAGTTAATCTTCTTAAGGCACAGCCGGTGGAAGGCGGGGAATATTCGGTTATCTTAGACCAGACATTAGGCGGGGTTTTTATCCATGAGGCCTTTGGGCATCTTAGCGAAGCTGATTTTTTATATGAAGACGAGAGGATGAGCGGTTTAATGAAATTAGGGAATAAATTTGGCTCGCCTAAACTTAATGTGGTTGATGATGGTTCTATTCCGGATTTATTAGGTTCTGCCAAATATGATGATGAAGGAGTTAAAACCAAGAAAAATTATCTGATAAAAGAGGGAATCCTGACAGGAAGATTACATTCGCGGGAAACCGCTGCTAAAATGGGGGAAGAGCCAACTGGAAACGCCCGCGCTCTCAATTATCGGTTCAAACCGATTGTTCGAATGACCAATACTTATATCGAAAATGGAGAGATTCCTTTTAAAGATTTATTATCTGGAATAAAGAAAGGAATTTATGCCAAGGACTGCTATGGGGGGATGACTACTTTTGAGATGTTTACTTTTAGTGCCGGGGAGGGTTATATGGTAAGAGACGGTGAGATTGCTGAACCGGTTAAAGATGTAGTTTTAAGTGGGAATTTATTTACCACCCTTCTTAATATTGAGGGGGTAGGAAATGATTTGAAGATGATTGAATCCGGTGGCGGATGCGGGAAAGCTGGACAAAGTCCTCTACCAGTCTCTTTTGGTAGTCCGCACCTCAGGATAAAAAAAGTAGTAGTGGGGGGTAAATAAGATGGAAAAATTATTACAGCAAGCCTGCAAGAAAGTAGATTCAGCCGAACTATTTAAAGTAAAGAGCAAGACTATCCCGGTAAATTTTGAAGTAAATAGATTAAAATCTATCGATATTTCGGAGAGCGAGGGGAAGGCATTACGAGTGATAAATAAAGGTAAGATTGGATTTTCTTCGTTTATCGGAAGTGAAGATTTTGATTTAATGGTTGAAAAGGCAGCAGCTACCTCAGAATTTGGGGCAAAAGCATCTTTTAATTTCCCCGGGGAAATTAAAAGAGGAGGGAAAGAAAAGAAAAAAGTAAATATATATGACAGAAAAGTAGAAGACAAAAGTATAGAAGAGATGGTTAAGATTGGTGAAGATATTTTAGGAAGAGTAAAAGATTTTGATCGAAAATTGCGTTGTGATGTAACTATTTTAAAAGATTATAGTGAGATAGAATATTTTAATTCTCGGGGAGGTTTTTTTTCTTATAACAAAACTACAATTGTTTATTCGATGATGGTGCAAAAAATAAAAAATCAAGATATGTTGATGATTTATTCTTCTATTGAATCGGGAAAAGACAATCTTGAGCTTGAAGAATTGACTTCAGAGATAATTGAGAATTTAAAATGGGGAGAGAAAATTGTCCCTGTGGAAAGCGGGAAGATGCCGGTTATCTTTACACCCAAGGCAGCGTTGGTTCTGATTCTTCCCATAATCAGCGGTTTAAACGGGAAGATGGTCTTGAAGAAGATTTCACCTTTAACTTCCCATAAAAATAAGAAGTTATGGAGTAATTTGTTAACTTTTTATAGTGATGGTACTATAGATTTTGCTGCAGGTAGTGCTCCTTTTGATGATGAAGGAGTAGAAATGAAACGGGTTCCTTTAATAAAAAAAGGAAAGATTAAGAATTTCTATTATGATTTACAAACAGCGGGAATAGCCGGGGTTGAGAGTACCGGAAATGGTTTGAGAACCGGCTCACAAAGCGAACCTGTTCCCGGCATAAGTAACCTGGTAATGGAGGAAGGAAAAGTATCGTTTTCCGAAATGATTAATGATATAAAAGAAGGGATAATCATCGACCAGGTCCTTGGACTGGGACAGGGGAATATAATAAGTGGCGCCTTCTCTAATAATATACAACTGGGCTATAAGATAGAAAAGGGCAAAATAGTAGGTCGGGTTAAGGATGTGATGATTGCCGGTAATGCCATAGAAGAACTGAAAAATATAGCTGCTCTGGGGAATAAGTCCAAATGGATTTCCGGTAAATACAAATTCCCCCATATCTACCTGAAATCTCTATCCGTTTCTGCTAAAAGATAAATTGTCAGGACAGTTTTCTTAACGCCTTTCAATCTTGTCGAGAGAACCGTTCCCCTGACATTAAAGGGATTTAAACGAATAAGATATGAATAAAATTATTACCAGGCCTGAAGAAATAATAGAAAATGAGCGAGTTTTGTATGCCGGGAATCATTACCTGAGCGTACCTATTATTGATTGTCAGAACGGTGCTATTAAAAATATAAATGTGGTATCTCTTTCTAATAAAGCTTTGGTAGAATTAAAAGGAGAACAAAATTTATTTAAACCACATTTTTATCAAGAAGGAAAAGAAATTGAAATAGAAAAGGTAGATGTCTTTAAAGAACAGTATTATTCGCCCCGTTTAGACTTCTTTTTAAAAGGCGGCATAAGGGTAACCGGGAGAATCTTTACCGATCTTAACGAAAAGGGTCTAATCTATAGTTTTGAAAGTTCAGAAGAAATTGAAATCTCTTTATTTTTTGATTTGAAATATGTATCTTTATTGCGATTTAATTCTCATAAGATAGATATTAAAAAGATAATAAAAAGAGATAAATGGCTAGGCAATCCGGTGGCTAATATTTTTTCTTCAGGAATTTCACTGGCTTTAGCCTTTGGCGGAGATAAAGATTTTGAAGTTGATAGTCTTAAAGAAAATCAAACTTTAAATTTAAAGATATCTTGTCAAAATAAAAATTGTTTTTATATAGCTGTAAATTATGACCCAGATGGTGCTTCTGCTGTTCTTATTCACTTGAGAAGAAAAGGATATAGCGGAATCTACCATGAATTTCTGGATTGGCTGAAGAAAAAAACCATTACCTATCCTAAAGACCCTGCATTAGAAACCAGATTAAATGAAAATCTATTTTTTAATTATTTTTACTCTATAGCTAAAGATATGGAGAGTGATAAATATCTGGCATTAACTTCGAGAAGTCCACGTTATTATGTGTCGGGAGCATTTTGGGAAAGAGATTGTTTTTTATGGTCTCTTCCTGCTATCCGATTGGTTTGCCCTCAATTATATCAACATCTGGCAAGAGAAATGATACTGATGCATAGTAAGAATTCGGGAGACCATGCCCACTACATTGATGGAACTGTCTTATATCCCGGTTTTGAGTTGGACGAAGCAGCCAGCTATTTTATTCTTTTAGGTAACCTGGAAGACCACTTTTTTGATGAGGCGTTAACAAGAGCCCTGGAAGAAGTATTTGAGCGGATAGAAAGAGAGTATGATTCCCGAACCGGACTCTATAAAACTTTCCTGCTCCCTTCTGATGACCCTGCAGAATACCCTTTAGTTACTATTGATAATGTTATTCTCTGGCGAGGGTTGCAGAATTTAAGAGGTATTTTATTAAAAAAAGGGAAGACAAAAAAGGCACAGCTTATAAATCAAAGAATAGAAA
>Ga0255384_10030_pt1 | contig 25932 bp, 26 predicted proteins | sample ANMaggSeSYBR01F7_FD_182106 | JGI IMG/M metagenome (GOLD analysis project Ga0255384, IMG submission 182106) | Sediment cell enrichment communities from methane seep in Santa Monica Basin, California, United Staets - ANME aggregate JGI... | ecosystem: Environmental > Aquatic > Marine > Cold seeps >... | reverse complement strand
TCTTTCGACTTTAACTTAAAAAATCTCTTAAGCTGCCCTTCAAGCCTTTTTATAAAATCATTGGATCCAAGAGGCCGGCCTGTTCTGGTCTTTTCCCTAATCCCTTTCATCTAATTTAAAAAACAAAATATTAATTGTCTAAGAAAATGGGATATGTTTATTAAAATTTCCCCTTTATCAATTTATTTAAATCTTTAATTACTATATCAAAATCAGGAAGAGCAAACATTTGATATATCAATCTATTTCTCCAATTTTGCCTATAATCATCATTAACAATCTCTCTTAATAAATTGGGAATTATTATTTCATAACCATATTTATCTTTAAATTCTTTCCTTATTGTATTAATATTAAGATTTAATTTTAATAAGTACCACAAATCATACAAATCTCTCGGTTCATTATCAATATCCAAAATTCTTCCAATTTTATCACATACTACGGACTCTAATGCATAGGTCTCTATGACTGAATTTTTATTTTTGAATTCCGGATACGAAAATAAAAGCCCCTTTCTTTCATGTTTTGGAATATAATAATCCTGTAAAATATCTACCTTTAATTCTTTTACGCCCCTTATATCAGGGATAATGTCATATATAATAAATAATTGTAATCGATCTCTTTCAAATATAGAACGTTTATCTATTTTTATAGGATAATCAGAAGATATTTTTTGCAATATTTTAATAATCATTTCTTGATATATATTAATTTCTTCCTGGTTATCAATTACAAAATCCAAATCTTCGGAAAATCTATATTCTGGGAAATAGACCTTCTTTAAGGCTGTACCTCCTCTAAAAACTAAATTCTCACAAAGAAAATTATCTTTAGAAAAATAAAATAATAGAAGTTCGATAAAATAATCTTTTTCCATTATCTCCGGAGATACGTTATTTTTTAAGGCTAATCTTTGTACCTGAAAATAATCTATCATTTTCCTAAAACCTTATTATATTCTTTATTTGTTTTTGACCTACATTATCAATTAAACGCCAGCTGTTTTTATTAATTCTTTTTATAGATAAGGTAGGATCAAATAAATCGTAGCGGTCTTTTACGTATTTCTTTAATTCTAATATAATATTTGAGTCACCAATATTTAATAATTCTAATAAATATCCTAATCTTTTTGCAACAACATTTTTATTGTATCTATTAGCATAATTTAACAATGTTTTGTAATCGAGTTTATCTTTAGCCATCCAAATACCCTTAGCTATTTCCGTAATTCCTCCACAATATTGAGGATAAGTTAAGCAATTAATAATAGTTTTTTCAATATCTGAAATTCTTATTTTTTCTTTGCTGTTTATCCATTCTTCTTTGATTCCCCAAATAGAGTTTTCCTTCACAGTAATAAAAATCATTCTTCCTATCATTTCCAGAGGTATAATTTGTCTTTTAGGTGTAGCAATAAATATTTTAATCAAAGGTTGGGTTAACATTCCCCAGTAATTCATAGCACTATAAAAAGCAATATAATATTTACGAGAATTAATGATTTCTTTACCGACTATATACCAATTACCTAAATAATTTTCTCCACTTCCCATTTCTTGAGGAATAATTAAATATTTGCCTGCCTTTAAACGAATAATTATTTTACGCTTTACTAAATCCCTTAATAAATCTACAATAGCATTATAATTTTTTCCTAAAATATTTTGGGCATGGTTAATTTCAAAAATAGTTCTATTTTCATCATGTAATTTTCTAATAAGTTTAGCGCTAATTTTCCCTAAAGTTTTTTCATTTTGCATAATATCTACCTTTCATGTAATAAATATGGGTTGTCACCCCATATTATATACATAATTAGTCGATATTTCAACCTAATATCATATCCGAATAACGTTTTTATGGAAAATGGGAAAACACGTCCTATTTTTTCTGTGGTTTAACTTTCCATTTTAAGAGGTCTTTCTTTGGAACGGTTATCTATAATAATACATAAAACCTTAACCATTAGGTTAAGAAACTCCTCAGACCCCATAAGTTGTCTACTAAAATTTACCGGAGTATTAACCTGGTACAACGGTCTCTATTTATAATTTTATATTTAATGATTTTCTTCATTCTATACAAGCCGAGTTATACCTTCTGCTATCTTGGGATAATCTTTAGACATGAGTGGATCATGACCTGGAAAAAGCAGATCCATAGAAGACACTTTTGCACGAAGTTTGTCATAAGTTTTCATCCATTCTACCAAATTGATGATAAATATACTGGGCCAATCTTCCTGATAGTTTCTGAAGAAATGGGCACAGTCTGAACCGAGAATTGCAGTACCTTTACTCGTATTAACGGCTACGGCTTGATTAGCGAAGCTATGCCCCGCTGCCAGGAGACATTCAATGCCTGGCAATATTTTCTGGTCACCTTTAAGAAGTGAAAGTCGTTCTGTTCCTTCAAGAGATTTTAGATAGGTATTAGACATTTCATCCAAATAAAATTTGAAAGGTGGGCGAGATACAATTCGATTTTTTACCCAGAAACGATATTCTGCCTCTTGAAGGTAAAAAGTAGCATTGGGGAAAAGGCTTGCACCGTTCGAATGATCAAAATGTAGATGGGAAATGATGACTCTTCGCACTTCGTCAGCCTTCACATCTATTCGTGAAAGCATCTCTGCAGGACTTACATATCCGGTGATTTTTAATTTCTTAGCTAGAGGAGGGGCTATCCCTGCGTCTACGATTATTGTTTCACCACATCCTTTGATACACCATAAATAATAATTCCTACTTACAATCTTCTTCCAATCCTTATTCCACATAATAAGTGCTCCTGAACTTGCTAAAGGACCCGCATACTTTAGAGCATAAATTTCATATTCGTTTATCATAAACCTCTCCTTAATAAAGTATTTTATCACTTAAAATGTTACTATTTACTTTTTACCTTTAAAGTTAAGATATTTTTCTTTATTTTTATTTTATATATAAATGCTAGGATAACAATAATGAAGCTTTGTAAATATATTCTACTCTTTAGATTAAAAATCCTTCTTTAAGTGGAAAATAATTTAAAAAAAGAAAAGCCCTTCAGCTTTATTGCCAAAGGGCTGAAAATTGTGTAGCTCCCCTAACCTTTTCTAGTTGGTACAAAATTGTCCAAGATATTTGTTTATCAAAGATAACTTTTAATCAATCTATTCATACCCATCGTTTTAACCTTTAATTTTAGCTGTAAATCAGTAATTTCTTGCAATTTTGCCCTAATCTTTTCCAGTTTAGTTCTGGATTCTAATAAAAATGCTTCCGCTTCCAACAAAATCTCTTTTTTAAAAGTGGGATTATCCTTTAATCTTTTTTTCATCATCTCCCTAAATTCACCTTTCATCTATTTATATACTCTAACTGTTAATATACGCAATTATTGTGCCAATTTATAAAGTTTAAGGTAAGCATATTTATTTTTAAAAACATAATCGATGAAATAGTTGACAAATAAAGACTTTATCAAAGTCTTTATTTAAAAAATACCAAACATCATTTGTAAATGTTTTTTAATCTATAATAATCACTTTAACAGAAAGGGTAAATTTTTCTCATTTTTCTACTAAGAAGCTGGGCAATTTTTTCCCAGTAACTGCTTTCACTATATATTATAGGTTGTCACGGTAGGACTAGCCAATTGCCCGACTGCCACCGTATTGTGAATATAAGAAACTGTTCTCACCCCCACTCTTACGGGTGGGGAGCTCCCGCTAGAATATAAGATTCGGTAACCATAAAGCAAGAATTGGAAACATTGCAACTAAAATAATTCCAACAATCTGTATACCAATAAATGGTAAACTTGACAAGTATATCTCCTCTAAAGAAATTTTTGGAGGTGTTACTCCTTTTAAATAGAAAAGAGCAAAACCAAATGGAGGAGATAAATAGGCTACTTGTAATAACATCATAAAAATTAATCCCCACCATAATGGATTAAACCCAAGACTTATTAATAAAGGTGATACGATTGGAGCAGCTAACATAATCATTGCAACAGTTTCTAAAAACATACCCAGAAATAATACAAAAGCAGCAGAAAGAATTAAAGCTCCCCATCTGCCTCCCGGTACTGCCATAGCAATTTTAGTTACAAGCATGTTACCACCTATACCTGAAAAAACAGATCCAAAGGCTTTAGCGGAAAAAATAATCCACCCGACCATAGAAGTTATTTTTAAAGTTTGTATAGCTACTTCCCCAAAGATTTTCCAGCGAAAACGGCGACTTGCTAAGCTAAAAAGAACTGAACCTAAAGCACCAACAGCAGCTCCCTCGCTCGGAGTAGAAGCACCTGATAAAATTGCCCCTAACACAGAAATAATTAATAAAGACGGCCAAAATATAGCTCGTAAAGAATAAATCTTCTCCACTAAAGTAGCTCTTTTATCAAGTGGGAGAGAAGGACATAAATCTTTTTGAAAATAAGATCGAATAAGTATATAGGTAGAATATAGAATAGCCAAAAATACCCCTAACACAATACCACCGGCAAAAAGTTTCCCTACTGATACTCCAGTAATAGCCCCATAAACAACCATACAAATACTTGGCGGTACTAACTGTCCAAGAGTCCCGCCAGCCATAATCGATCCTAAATTAATTTTTCTATCATATTTGTATTGCTCCATCTGAGGTAAAGCAATGAGTCCTAAACCAATAACACCTGCGGCAATAACTCCTGAAACGGCACCAATAATTGTTCCAACTAAAATTGTCGCAACAGCTAAACCTCCTCTTAATCCACCCGACCATTTATAGAAACAATTATATAAATCTGTAACTAATCCTGACTTTTCTAACATCAGCGCCATAAAAATAAATAAAGGAACAGCAGTCAAAGTAAAATTATTCATTGCTCCCCAAGCAGCACTTATAATTAAATTCATTCCACCAACGCCCCATAAAACATAAGCAAATCCCATACTAATAAATCCCAAGACAAACGCAATTGGAATTCCTGAGAGAAGCCCTATAAATAGAGCTAAAAACATAAGTAATGGTGTATACATACTATTCTCCTTTTTTAATGATTTCTCTCAACAAACTAGCTATGGCTTGAAGAGCAACCAATCCAGCTGAAACAGGAATAAACCACTTGAACCACCAAATTGGAGGATTAAAAGCAGTTTGATGCATTGAGTGTTCCCAAATTTTTGTTGATTGCCATGAATATTTTGCGCCTAACCAAAAGATGATAATACATACAATAAAAGTTATGATAAATCCTAAAATCTCTAAAATTTTCTGCCCTTTAATACTCAAATAATGAGGCAGGATATCAACACGTACATGAGATTTCTCTTTCAATGTGTAAGCACCACCCAGCATAAAGTGTATACCATAAACAAATAGTGAAATTTCAAAACCCCAATTAGGCGTATTATTGAGGGCATATCTCATAAATGCAGTATACACAATAACCAATATCATTGGGACAATCATCCAAGCTGCAATTTTTCCAGATAAATCTGAAACTTTTTCAATTTTTTTTATTAATTTTTCCATATAAACGTCACCAACTTTTATTCATTTTTCTAATAATTTACCTAAAAAATTAATGTTTATGTTTTTAAATCATTAGAAATATCCCTAAGTTTAAATCCTTATTTCTTGTTATATAATGGGAGTTCCGTAAAAAGAACTCCCATTATATAACCCATTTATTCTGTAAAAGTTATCCACCGTAACCTAATGCTTCAGCGAGGTCTGAATATCCTAAATCATTCAGTACTTCAGCATATATCTCTACATATTTTTCTGCATTCGGACCTTTCTTACTAAAGTCAACGATTACTTGTGCAGCAAGATCACGAGCTATTTTTACATCAGCATCTGGTAAATTAATAATTTCAACACCAAAATCTTCCACCCAGCTCTTTTTAGATTTTTGACTTTCTACATCGTAAGCACTTGCTGAAAGGTATCTGGCCATATCGCGGCATACCAAAACAATATTTTTTAAATCGTCCGGTAACTCATTCCAGGCTGCAGGATTTACAATCAATTCTTTATCATCAGTTGCTCCGGAGTGTACGCAGGGCTCGATGACATATTTAGTTACTTCATGAAAACCTAATTCTTTGTTAACCAACCAGTCATTATACTCGGCTGCATCAACAGTTCCTAATTGTAATGCAGTGTAAATTTCCGGACCCGATAGAGATACAGCAGATGCACCAAGTAAAGGATAGAAAGAAGCCCCTAAGCCACCGGTTCTGATATTTTTTCCTTTAAAATCTTCTAAAGTACGAATAGGTACTCGAGACATTAAAATTTCTGTGCTGGCAAAATCAAAAGCACCCAGACTAGTAACGCCATATTTTGAATATACTTCACTCAATAAGGGAGCAAGTTTTTCTGAACGATAGAAATTTTCACTGAAAGTGCTTATGGGATCACCAGGCCTACCACCGGCAAGAGCAAATACCGGATCTTTACCTGCCCAATAACCTGACCAAACCATTGCCATTTGAACAACACCATCTCTAACTGCATCAAGACTATCAAATACTGGGAAAAGAACACCAGCTCCATAAGGTTCAATAATCAAACGACCATTAGATGCCTTTTCGACCATTTCGCAGAAAGGAACAACTGTTTCTTCATATCTAGCAGTCCCAACTAATTGATGGGTAACTGCTCTCCATTTATACACCTTTTCTGCTGCAATAGAAAAACTAGTAACACATAACAAAATAACCAGTAAAGAAATTAGTAAAATAATTGAAAATCTTTTCATTTTATTCTCCTTTTTATTATTTATTTTTTAAAATGAAGTTACTCTAATTTTAGTTCTTTCGATTAACGCCTCCTTTCTTATTTGTATTTGTGCATTTTAGAAAACTTCGAACCTTTTACTTTTTTCAAGATTTCTTATGCACACTTTCTTAAGTTTTTACTTTACAGTTGCGTAATCTCAACCACCGCAGATTAATGAAAACATCTTGACTTCCTCTCCCTCACTTAGTCTAAACTCTTTGCCTTGAGGGGAATTATTTACTAAAAAAATTATTCCAATATTGTCCGGTATACTGAGAGAACGAGATAGACCTTGCAGTGTGGTATCTTCATGTAAAATAATCGTATTATCCTCCAATACTTTTCCTTTAGAATATTTCTTTAAAATCGTATAGAGTTTAACTTTTATTTTCATTATTAGTACACCTTTATAAGAAACATCTATGCAAAGATATGCTCTCAGTCCTAAAAAGCTGTTTTACAATTTAATTATAAAATTTATATTATTTACTCGTCTAATTCGAGCTCCATTAATTTTTCCTTTGTTGGAATGCCCGTTTCAGTATCCCATCCCCGCGCCTCGTAATATTCTTTTAGCATACCTTCATAATTCTTAATAATACATCTATCTTCATCTTGATAGGCTCCGAACAAAGGACGTTGTTTAGCTCTATCCGGAATAGAATCATCTTTTTTGCTGAATCCTTCTCTAGTATTAAATAATCTCTGTAAGTTATTTGTTCTTTCCCCGATTCTTACCAGATCCTTTCCTTCTAAATTCCAACCGGTAAATGAAGATAAGAGCCTGGCATATTGCTCTAAAGTTACGCCAGCATACATAAAGAATTTACATACACCGAGAACATCAGGCATGATCAAACCATCCTGGAGAATCTTTACAATCTTACCTTTCCCCTTTTCGTCCCAGCGGTCTACTGTGTTGGGATCCGGTACACCATAAGGAATCATTCCAAAATCAAACTTTCCCGAATCGTAAGCCATCCCTTCTAAGGGATGAATATGGCACATGCCTCTATTTGCGGTACCATAGGTTACCGCTAGGGCTTTACCGGAACGTGAATCATGGGCAGGCCCTTCCAGCCCCTTACAATGTATGGCAAATTTTTCCGCTTTCTTACCAATCTTTTTTGCTGCTTTCAATACACCATCAGCTAAAATGTCTCCAATGCCTTCCCTTTTAGATATTTTCTCGACTAAAACAGGAAGTAAATCGGCATTTCCCCAGGATAAATCCAATCCTTCGATATATTTTTTGGAGATTAATCCATTTTCATAACACTCCATGGCAAAGGCAATGACTGCTCCTGCGGAAATGGTATCAATACCGTATTCGTCACAGAGATAGCTGCTGTGTATGGCGGCATCCATATTTTTATTAAATACAAAAGCGGTAAAAGCACTTAATGATTCATATTCGGCACCATCGTGGGCCGGGGTCTTGAATTTACCTTCTTTTACCGAGGCAATTCTGCCGCAGGCAATGGGGCAACCTTTGTAACACATTTCGTTTTTTATAAAATTATGTTTGCTGTAATAATCAAATAACTCCTCACCTTTACCCCAATTGTTGGCTTGCCAGTTTTTGGTCGGCCAATCTCCAGCTGCGTCATTACCGGCCATATCACCCATGGTACCAAATTCACGAAACCCTTTTGCTATTTCACTGTTCTTCACAACATTACGAAGTTCTTTTAGTGCTATATTATAATCATCCGGATTCTCTGCTACTATCTTGCCTGAACCTTTTACAGCAACAGCGACAAGATTTTTTGAACCCATAACTGCTCCGCCGCCACATCTTCCGGCAGCCCTTCCTTCAAACATCACCGTAGCTATGTTTACTAAATTTTCTCCGGCAATTCCGATGCACATAATAGAAATATCATTATCTTCTAGTTCTTCACGTATCATCCTTGTTTTTTCAGAAACCGTTTTCCTCAAAAGATGACTTGCATCTTTAAATAAAATCCGGTTATCATCAATCAAAAGATAAACTGGTTCTGTGGCTTTATCTTCAATGATCAGGAAATCATAACCGGCTTTTTTCATGTCCGGTCCAAAATTTCCTCCGCACCTTGCCTCACCCCAGCCTTTGGTCAGAGGTGATTTAAAGCAAATTTCAATACTCCCTCCTCCGGGAACACGATAAGAGGTTAATGGTCCGGTGGCAAAGATTATTTTATTATCAGGACTTAGCGGATCAATGCCTTTATTTAGTTCTTCATAAAGTATCTTTGCAGCATAGCCCACACCACCCAGATAATCCTTTAATACCTGGGTATCAATTTTTTCAGTTTTATAGCTTTTATCATTTAATGAAATTCTTAGTTGTTTTCCTGTATAACCTTTAATATTTTCTGGCACAAAAATTACCTCCTCGATAATTATCGTTTTTTATTCTATTACTTAAATCGATTTATGCTTAAAGTGTCAATAGGTAAAATTGTTTCTTCACCGGCAATCATCTGACTGATTAGTTTCCCGGTTAGGGGAGACAAACCAATACCATCTCCTTCGTGACCGGCGGCAATATAGAAACCGGGAACCTCGTCCACTTTAGATATAATCGGAATATGGTCATCCACGTAAGGTCTTAATCCGGCATATGCTCTAATAACATGAATATCTTTCATTACAGGGAAAAATCTTATTGCTCTTTCTGCTAATCCCTGCATAACTTCTATTGACACATCGGTATCAAAACCAACAAATGCACGGCTGCTACCTATTAAAAAGTTATCTGATAATGTAGGTTCAAAGACAAAAGCAATGCCCAACTTTTCTAATTCCGAACGAATATTTCGTTTGTAATTTCCCTCTTGAGATTTTGCCATCACATAACCAAATTCCTGTATTTTCCGCCAATAAGGAGAAAAGGTTTTTTCAGCTACCAATAACTGCCCCTGTCTGGGTGTTATAGGTATATCAAGTCCGACCATTTTACCAATATAGGGAGCCCAGACACCGGTGCAGTTTACTACATCTTTTGTGATTAACACGCCTTTATCAGTTTCTACTGCTTCCACTATTCCTTTTTTGTCTAATCTAATACCGGTTACACTAGTATGATCAAATATCACAGCACCGTTTTTTTTAGCTTCTAAAGATAGTCCAAAAGATAACTTCATTGGATTTAAAGAAGAATCACAGGCAATTTCAATGCCTCCGATAATATCATCCGCTAACATAGGGATTTCATCATGAATTTCTTTTTTGTCCATCATTCTCATAGGATAGCCATCTTCTCTTTGGCCTTGAACAAGTTTTTGCGCAACCGTTAACTCTTCTTCACTTTCAATCACAAAAATGCTTCCTTTTTGATAATATTCAAAATCATAATCTATCTTCTCTGTTAATTCTTTAAGCAGTAGCTGGCTTGTATAGGTCATTTTTGTATCAAATCCTCGTTGTTTGTCAGCAATTAAAACGTTTCCATCACATCGCCCTGAAGTTCCGGAGGCAATATCATTTTTTTCAACTAAAGCTACTTTTATTCCTTTTTTGGAAAGATAATAAGCTACTGCAGTACCACTAGCACCTCCGCCAATCACAACAGCATCAAAATAGGTCATTGATCCTTGCCTCCAAGCTCACCAAAAGTAACTGGTTTTATGGGAGGACGGTCGGTACCCATTTTTATATTTTTAGGAAATTTTTTTAATTCTTTTTCAAGTATCTGTTGAATTAATTTTTCACAAGTTCTTCCCTGACAAAGGCCCATTCCTGCTCTTGTTCTTCTTTTTACACCATTGATATCCTTGGCTCCCTCTTTTATCGCCTTAATTATTTCACTTAAAGTAATTTCTTCGCAACGACAAATAATGATATCTTGTTTTATCAAAACTTCCTCCTGATAATTTGGGTTATCTTTTTGGAATCTCGATCCCTCGAACTTCATCTACCTTATTCCGGGGAATGGCTATGGTAACAACTGGTGTCCGATCAAAACTTTTTGTTTCTATTACTTTTACAACTTCACCTCTACAAACATATTGGCCGTTTCGATTCAAAGTTTTTACCCTTTGACCTTTTTTTGGTAGAGGCAAAAATTCAAAAGGAAGACTCACGGTTCCTAAAGTATCGGTATAATTTTCACATACTACAAAAATAGCTAAACCCGGGCAATTTGCGATACACAAACCACAACCTGTACATTTCTCCATATCTAATACGGGTATATTGGTAATGGGTTTACCAATAATGATAGCACCGTATTTGCAGGCTATTTCACATGGATCACATGGTATTTCCTCATAACACTCGATAATTGCTCTTATATTTTTATGGTTTTTTTGTTCATGATTTTTCCGGATGTTTTTTTCCAAAAAATTCTTCTCCCTATCTATTATTAAGTGGCAGATACTGCTTACCCTTTAAAATTTAATATTCCCTAATAATTTTATTTTTTGCCTTAAATCGATTTTCGCCAAAAGGACCCGATCTTAAATCTTTTAATCTTTCCCAGATCTCTGTTTTAATATTGCAAGCTATCTTTTTATCCAGATAACCTAAGGATTCTGCAACTGCAATACCCGCAAGGCGACCTTCTTCCAAAGCAGTATTTGCTTCTTCGACACCTGTAACATCGCCAGCAACGTAAATACCAGAATAAGTTGTTTCCATATTCTTATTATGAATAGGAACCCACCCTCCTAACTCAGGAATATAAATACATTTGCAATCGGCCATTCGTACTAATTTAATTAAAGGTTTCAATCCGGCAGCGATAGATATAGTATCGACTTTAAAAATTCTTTCTGTATTAGGAATTGTTTGCCAATTTTTATCAACTTTAGCGATAACTGCTTCTTCTACTTCAAGATTTCCTTTTGCTTCTACAATTGTATGAGAAGTATAAATAGGCACTCCCAATCTCTTTATTTTATCAGCATGAACTTCATAACCTCCAATTTTTGGTAATGCCTCAATTACTGCTTTTACTTCAGCCCCAGCTTGAATTAATTGATAGGAAACAATTAAACCAACATTGCCTGATCCAATCATTAGTATCTTTTTGCCGGGTAATACCCGATGAACGTTTATCATAGTTTGAACCGCACCTGCGCTCATAATCCCGGGCAAAGTCCATCCGGGAAAATATATGGCATTTTCTGAAGCTCCGCTAGCAATTACAATTTTATCTGCTTCAAAAATATCAATATTTTTCCCTTTATTGTCTAATCCCTGTTTGACTACTACTTTCTTGCCTTTAAACAAACCGATTGCAATTCGATTTAATAAAACTTTTACTCCTACTTCTTCCGCTTTTTTAATTAAATTTTCACCAATATTAATTCCACGGATTCCTGAATAATGCGCACTAGAACCAAAAAATTTATGTATCTGTTTAAATAACTGTCCACCAGCTTTTATATTCTCATCAATTAATAGTACTTTAACTTTATTCTTAGCAGCCTCAATTGCCGCAGTTAAACCAGAAGGACCACTGCCAATAACTATCAATTCCCACCTATTCAATTTTATCTCTCCCTGACTCTAAGCCCTGTTGAGTTTGAATAACCATGCCATCTACAACGGGAGTAATACATGTTCTAACATTTATTCTGCCATTTACGACCATAACACAATCAGTACATTGTCCTATTCCACAAAATATTCCTCTTGGTTCTTTCTTTTTTAGGGTATATCGATTTATCCTAATGCCATTAGCTATTAAGGCAGCGATAATCATTTCTCCCTTTTTGGCTTTTATTTTCTTTCCGTCTACCTTTATAGTGACCATTTCCTTATCATCGATTTTGCCTAAAATAGGATGTTCTACAATTCTATTGTTCATCAAATAGATACCTTTCCTCTATTCAAAGATTTAATATATATTTTAGTGAGCTAAAAAACAGCTAATCAGGTCAAATGTTTACACTTTTCTTCCACTTTGATAATTGATTCGATAAGGGTTGAACGAATATTTCCCCGTTCTATCATTCTTAGCCCTTCGATAGTAAGGCCGCCTGGCGTCGTTGAAATATCTTTTAATTCTGCAGGATGTTTTTTCTCTTGAAATAACATTTTGCAAGCTCCCAGTATATTTTGCGTAACAATTTTCTTGGCTAAATCTCTTGGTAATCCGGCAAGTACACCTCCATCGGTCAATGCTTCTATTATGGTATAGGTATATGCCGGGATAACAGATAAACCAGAAACAGAATCCATTAAGTTTTCGTTTTCCATTATTTCTACTAAACCAAGGCTTTTAAAAATAATTTTGACTATCTCTAGACCTTCCTTATTGACAAATCGCCCTTTACAGAGAACAGTAATGGATTCTCCAATCTTTGCATTGGGAGTAGGTATTGCACGAATAACTGCAATCTGTTTTCCAATTTGTTCCTCAATCATTTTGGTTGAAACACCTGCAACAACGCTAATAATTAATTGTTCCGAAGAAAGTTTATCTTTAATTTCCCCAATTACAGACCGAATTACCTTAGGTTCAATGGCTAAAATAATGATATCTTTATGGGTCGCAGCGGTGAGGTTACTTGAAAAAGTATCGATTTGATAATGTTTCTTAATTAAATCTATTTTTTGTTTCGACTTATCACTTCCAACAAGATTTTCCCTCAGCACTACTTTGCTTGTTAATATGTTGTTAATCAAAATTTCACCGATTTTTCCCATACCGATAACTACAATTTTTATATCCTTTAACATGTCATTCCCCTTTTTTAAAATTATCCAATGAATGCTTGCATAACATTCGAAAATTAATCTAAAATGATAAAAATTACACAATGAGAATAAAAAACTATAATATTTAAAGAATCTATTGCACCTAATAAATAATTTACAGACACTAATTTGGATGTAGCAATATTTTATCTATGCTCCTAGCAGAAATCCATGCTTTTTGCTATCTTTTGGGTCAATTACAAACGAGTGGAAACCTGTAAGGAAAGCACTTCCGGTAATTTCCGGTATTACGGCTTTATATCCATGATAATCAATCACATCATGAATTTTTCCTTTAAATTTGGTGCCAATAATACTTTCGTGTATAAATGTATCTCCGATAGAAAGTTTTTTCTGTTTATACAGGAGTGCTAACTTGGCACAAGTTCCTGTACCGCAAGGCGAACGGTCAATGTCACCTGGTGGAAAAACAACCGCATTTTTTGCATCAGCACCATTTTGAGAAGGAGTAGTAAATTCAACATGAGTAACTTCTTTTATAAATTTAATCTCCGGATGGATAAATTGATATTTCTTATTTATTAAATCCTTCAAAGAATTTCCTATAGTTACAATCTTAATATAATTTTCGGGGATAATTTCCAGTCCCATGCTATCGGCAGAAATCATGGCAAAAACATTTCCACCATACACAATAGCAAAATTAATTCTCTTGCCTTTATAATCAATCTCCAAGTTATCAGCAAAAACAAAACTTGGGATGTTTTTAAAGGTTACATCTATTGCTTTCCCATTTTTTACCGTAACACAAGTTTCCACCAGTCCAGCCGGAGTTTCCAATACGATTTTTGTTTTTGGTTCTTTTACTTCCACCATCCCAGTCTCTATCAAAATTGTTGCTACTCCGATAGTATCGTGTCCACACATGGGATGATATCCACCTACTTCGATAAATATAACACCAACATCCGCTTTTGAGTGAATCGGCTCAAGGATTACAGCTCCGGACATGGCGCTGTGCCCTCTAGGCTCGAACATGAGAGTCTTCCGAATAAAATCCAAATTAGCTTTCATGTAAAGCATTTTTTCGACAATTGTTTTTCCTTTTAATATTGGAATACCGCCTATAATAGCTCTCGTTGGTTCACCTGCAGTATGGGAATCAACTGTAGATAATAATTTTGAAAATCTCATAAAAGGCTCCTTGTAAATTTATTCTCTTCTTAATTTTGACAAACGATACCTTATATTCTGATCTAACAAATATATAGAAAAATATTTAATATAACTTATCTTTGAAAAACTACAGCAAATCTAGTCCTTTAAGAATTGCTTCCAACTTGTTCTCTTCTTCTGAAGTTAAAGGCAACCTGGGTGATCTTAGGTGACCGCCGATTTTTCCTATTTTATCCAAACTCCATTTTACCGCCTGAACTAATTTGCCACAATCTTCCAAATATTGGCATAGAGGTAGAATTTTATTGTATATTTCTCTTCCTTTTTCAAAATCTTTTTCATCAACAACGGCATTAAATAAAGAAACCGATATTTTTGGAACAACATCTGCCGCAGGGGAAATCCAACCAGTTGCACCTAAAACAAATGCTTCAAAGGCTAAATCTTCCCACCCGCAAAATAATTTAGTCTTTTCGGGTCCTTGCATTAACAGGTCCCTGGTTCTTTGAATTTGTCCGGATGATTCTTTGACAATTTGTACATTTGGGACATCTTCTAAAATCTTTATTACATCTTTTAGGCAAATATCAATTCCGCTTGTCCAAGGGTTATTATAAAGTACAATGGGTATATTGATTGCCTCTCCTACTCTTTTAAAATGAGCATACACTTCCAGGGGTGTAGGATTACAATAATATGGCGGTAATACCATAACACCATCTGCTCCAATTTTTTCTGCATGCTGGGCAAATTCTATGGTTTTATCTGCTGTTTCCGCAGTAGCTCCAATAATCACAGATATTTTTCCTTTGGCTGCTTCCATTGTTGCTTCTGCTACTTTAAATCGTTCTTCATCTGATAGACTTACATATTCACCTGTGCTACCGCCGGGCAGCACACCATGCACGCCACTTTCTACATACCAATCTGCATTAGATTTTACTCCTTCATAATCAACTTTATTATCCTCCGTGAATGGTGTGATAGTTACCGCATACACTCCTCTTAACTCTTTCATAATGTCTAAATCCTCCTTAAATATTTGAATTTGTTTTATATTGTTTTTATTATCCTTAAAATATAGTTTATTTAAACCACTCTTTTTTTAATCTTCTTCTTGAAATAATATTATGTATGATAAAGATTTTTTATTTTATTCTTTAATTCGAGACAGGAGCATTTTTTTCAAATTATTACTATGCTGGTTTAATTTTTTACGAAATAAATCAAAGTCTTTTTTCTTAATGACGGCTATTATTTCCAAATGCTCCCTGGTAGATATTTCAAAAAAAGATCGTTTATATACAAAGCTTTGAAGCCTATGAATATGATCTTGTAAGTTGCCTAAAGTCTCAATAATCTTTTTATTTCCACAGCCCTGAGTAAAAAAATTATGGAATTTATTATCAAGAAAAAAATGATTTTCCTGAATTTTTTTGCTATTATCCACTATTTTAGTCATTTCCGATAATTTTTCTTTTAATTCATTTTCAAGTGCTTTTAACTTAATTTGATCTATATTCTTATAAGCTTTTTTTATAACAAATTGTTCCAGTACTTCTCTTTCTTCCAATATATCCTTTATTTCTTGTGAAGTGATATTTGTAATAGTAAAACCTTTTCGGGGACTTGATTCTACAAAGCCATCCTTCTCTAATTTACTTAAAGCTTCTCTTATGGGTCCTCGACTAATTCCCATTGCCTCAGAAAGTTCTTTTTCGAGTAACTTAGTTTCAGGCTTGATATTTCCTAAAATAATTTGCGACTTAATATTTTTATAAACCCTATCCTTTAAGGTCAAATTATTCTTGAAATTTTCTAAATATCTTTTCATTTTATACACCTCATTTTATTATAAATAATTTACCATGTTTAATGTTTATTGTCAACATTTAACATTATAACTTCCTTCTAAAGACATTTACAGGAATAAAGCTTGTCCAAAAATAAAAAAATCGAATCAAAAAAGTGAAATATTGTTAATAGATTTCAAATACTTATTTAAAACATTCAAAGAGGAAAACTGCCTTCATAGTTTATTTCTTCCAATTTAAATACCTTTTTGCTATACTAAGTACATCTATAATTTAAAAAAATATAAAATATATTAGATAACACACGATTTTGAATAAACAGCTATATATCAAAGATAACATGAATATTAGAAGCTAAAAATATTTCTGTAGTGGAGGAAAAAATGATCGAAGTCCTTATAAATGGTATTAATGGAAAAATGGGAAGAGCAATTGCTCAAAGTGCATATAAGAGTTCTGAAATGAAAATAATTGGAGGGGTTGGGCCAACCGGGAGATCCTATATTGGAACTGATTTGGGTGTTTTAGTGGGCTTAGGGAATGCTATAGGAGCGAAGGTTTATGATGATATCAATCAAATTATTAAAAAATGTGATGTTGTGCTTGATTGTACAAATGCCGAAGTCACTCTAAAGTTACTTGAAACATGCGTTAAATACAAAAAATCCTTAGTTACCGGAACTACCGGATTTTCAGATAAGGAGAAAAGGCAAATTGAAGAAGCCGGACAGTACATCCCGATTTTACTTGCCTCTAATACCTCAAAGATTGCTCATGCTTTTTTCGAAATTATCAAAACTCTTACAAAAAAACTAGGTAAATATGCGGATATTGATATCATAGAAATGCATGATAATAAAAAGCCAGATGCACCAAGCGGAACAGCGAAAGAGATAGCTTCAATAATTTCAAGCCAATTAGGGGTTAAACTGGAAAATATTGCGGAGTATGGTAGAAAAGGAAAAGGAATCCGCCCTTCCCAATCAATTTGTTTCAGTTCCATTAGATCTGGTGGATTCCCAAGTTCTCATAAAATAATTTTTGGCTTCCAAAACGAAAAAATTGAATTACAGCTTGACGGATACAACATGCACCCATATGCAAATGGCATAATAGATGCTGCTATATTCCTCAGTAATAAAAAACCGTGTTTCTACTCTTTTGATCAAGTTATAACAGATAGTAATTTTTAGTATAAAAAGATAACTATTAATTTTATAAAGAACTTTTCTTATATTATATTTTCTTCTGTTCTTGTGAAATTTATTTTATTTATCTTTAAAAAAATTTGGCAACATCTTTTAGTGACTTTTTGGCTATTTTGGGTACAACTGTATCTTTAGCAGGATAACCAACTACCAGGAGCAAAAAAGGCTTCTCATTGGAGGGCCGGGACAAGACCTGATTCAAAAAGTTCATCCTACTGGGTGTATAAGTTAGACAAACAAGTCCGGCATGGTGGACAGCAGCAATAAGTATACCTGTGGCAATACCCACTGATTCATTAACATAGTAATGACTTTTTTTATTACCATCCGGCAAAAGACCATAGCGTTGAGCAAAAATAACTATCAAATAAGGGGCTACCTCTAAAAAAGGTTTATGTTCGTTGGTACCCAAAGGCTTTAAATTCTCTACCCACTGTCGGGCTGCACTATTAGCATAAAAATCCCGCTCTGTTTTTTCAGCCTCTTTACGGATTTGCCGCTTAAGAACAGCATCTGTCACAACTACAAAACTCCAGGGTTGCATGTTAGCTCCACTGGGCGCTGTTGCTGCAGTTTTCAAACAATCGTCTATAATTTCTCGAGGCACTGGCCGATTTGAAAATTGACGTACCGTTCGTCTTCGCTTCATTTCTACATAAAATTCAGCCGAGCGTTTTTTCATCTCCTCTTGAGGATATTCATAATAATCTGTAAATGAAGAAAATTCTGCTTTTGTCATAAAAAATCACCTATTTTCCCTTAAATATTCATACATAAATTATTACTTTTAATTCAATTAAAAAAGAGTTACTCCAAGTGAACATTTATATAATATAGTAGTGTGATCAGGTTTTGTAATATCACTTTCCCCTTTCCCCTAATTTTATTAATTAAAATGGGGGCAACACATTCCACTTTAAACCGATATCCAGCCCTTTTCACTCAAAAATATCAGCTGCTTTTTTCATATTCTTGATAATATCCACATCCATAAAACATCTCTGTTCGCAAGAAAAACATTCAATACATGCCGAAGCCTTTACTGGCATTTTTTCATACTCTGCTCGAAGTTTTTTCAAGGAGTAATATTTTACTTTTTCTAATAGTCTGATGGTTTCACCGATATTAATTTTAGACGGACACGGTAAGCAGTGATTGCAAAAAACACATTCTCCTAATAAACTATTATTTAGGAATTTTTTTGCTTCAATAAAGCTTTTTTTTCTCTCGATGAATGTAAATAATTTAAATTCTCTTTCAACTCATCCATATTTTTTACGCCGGGAACCACGGTGGAAACCTGTTTGATTGATAAAACGTAGCTCAAGCACTGTAGGGAACTAATTTTATAACCCCTGTTTTCCCAAAGTAATTTACCTCCTCCAAAAGGTTTCATTGCTACCAATCCGACATCATCTTTCTCACAAGCTAAATAGACCTCTTCATATTTTTTAAATATATTTTTTGTTAAATAAACCGGAAACATCAGTACATCTATTACTCCACTTTTAATAGCATTTATGGCTGCCGGTACTTTATGACAACTTAACCCAATTGACCGAATTTTACCCTGATCTTTTAAACTAAGGGCGAATTTTATTAAATCTTCAATATTGGCTTCCTGAAAATTATCTTGGTCAACGTAATGGATCATCAGGACATCGATATAGTCAGTTTTTAATCTAGCCAATAAATCATAAAATACTATTTCTGCCACTTTTTTTTCCCGGGCCACTTTATATTGTCCGTTTTCATAGGATGTTCCGATATGCCCGGCTACTATCATTTTAGCCCTCTTTTTACCTAAAGCAAAACCAATATTATCTCTAAAATTAGGCTCAACAAAAAACATATCCAGATAATTGATAGCACTATCTAAAGCTAAATCAAGGACACTTTTTATAGTTTTTCTTGATGCGCTGTGGAGGTATTCTGTGCCTAATCCTATTTCTCCAACCTTAAAACCTGTTCTTCCTAATCTCCTGTAATTCATTTATAACCTCACTCTGTTAAAGTAATTAAATATTCTTATCCGGTTAAGAATCTCCTCAGATTCTATAGGTTTTCCGCTAAAAATTCCGAATTATTGACTTGGCACACCTTTCCTATTTATTTAATTTAAAAGTAAAATATCAATTATCTAAGAAAATAGTATTGCATTATAAGAATTGATCCCTCGAAGATTTATCTTTTGTTATATTGCAAGACCTGAACCTCTTCTTTCCTCTTCTTTCCCTGTTTGTATGCAGAAATAATTGGCAGGAATAAAAATGGAGTTGGGGAAAATCGAATAGTGATATAAAAAAATAAAATGAGATAAACTAAAATATATTTCGCTTAACTCGTTTTATTTTCAACCAATACCCATATCAATTCACATGGTTCCTTTGAATCATTATATGAATAATGAGCTTCGCCTGCTGGAATAAACCCTGCGCTATTCACTTTACTTGTATAAACTTTCCCATTTATAACAATCTTAGCTTCACCTTTTATAATAAAAGAGTATTCATCTTGCTCGTGACATGATAGTCCTTCTTCCGGAGAACGCGCTCCCGGATTAAAGACTGCATAACCAAAAGTTACCTTATTATTAGGCGTATTTGTTTTATCAAAGAAAGTAACTATTTCACATGGAAGCTCAAATTTCTTCTCTGATTTCACATATTTTTTTTCTATCATAATTCACCACACTAAAATTCTTTTCTTAATTTTGGATCTAAAAAATCTCTAATACCATCACCTATGAAGTTTGCACCGATAGCCATAGAAAGTATAGCTATTCCTGGAAATGTACAAATCCACCATTGCATAAAGTTATCCATTCCGTCAGCAACCATCGCACCCCATTCCGGTGTGGGAGGAGGAGTACCTAAGCCTAAAAAACTTAAAGTAGAAAAAAATAATATTTGATTCCCTATATCAAGTGTTGCAATAATCACAAGTAAACCAATGGTATTTGGTAAAATTTCTTTTACCAGTATTCTAATATTTGACGCACCCAAAGCTCTTGATGCCTCAACATAATCATTTTCTTTAACGGAAATGACCGCACTTCGCATAACCCTTGCATAAGTAGGCCAGGCAACAATAACCAACGCAAGCAATGTATTATACAAACTAGGTCCTAATACAACACCTATGACCATGGCCAGTATTAACGCGGGAAATGCTAAAACCATTTCAGCAATACGCATCATAATATCATCTACGGTTCCACCTATATAACCGGCAATACCACCATAGATACTTCCAATTATTCCTGCTAATATAACGGTAATCAATCCAGCTGAAACACTAAGTTTTGCACCTACTATCACCCTGCTAAGAAGATCTCTCCCTAATCGGTCAGTTCCAAACCAATGCTCCTGACTAGGTGGCTTTAATCTAGTAACCAAATCTTGTGCTAAGGGATCATATGGAGTTATTACATTGGCAAATATAGCTATTAAAATCCAAATAATGCAAATCGTTGTTCCGATAGCTAAAAACAGATTAGTCCGATACATTTTAAAGAATTGTTTCATCTGCTGCACCTCACTCTCGGATCAATAACCCCATAGAATATATCTATTAGAATATTAATTATCGCGTAGTTTACTGCGATTAATAACGATACCCCGATAATAGCAGGAAAATCGAGATTTTTTACGGATTGAAAGGCAAATTGACCAACCCCCGGCCAGGCAAAAATTGTTTCCACCAATACCATACCTCCCAGCAAGTTACCAAATCCTACACCTATTACAGTCAACACTGGAATGGCTGCATTTCCCATAGCATGCCTAAACATTAGGGGTACTGCAGATAATCCTTTGGCACGAGCCGTTCTAATATAATCGGTAGAAAGTGTTTCCAATAGACTAGCGCGCGTTGTTCTGGTTATCAAACCCATGGTAAAAGAAGCTAAAACTATTGCAGGTAATATTAAGTGAGATAAACTATCAAACATGGCTTTAAAATCACCGGTTAACAATCCATCCAAGACATAAAACCCGGTTATATGTTGTGGAGCTTCAATACCTATTGAAAGTCTACCTGTACCGGGAGCCCAACCTAATTTATAATAAAATACATATAAAACCAGTATAGCAAACCAAAAACTGGGTACCGAAACTCCCGTAACTGATATTGCTCTTAATGATTGATCAATCATAGAATTTCTTTTTGTTGCCGATATTATCCCAAAGAGTATACCAAAAATTGTCGCCAGCAAGATCGACAAGGCTGCCAGCTCAAAAGTAGCCGGATAATATCTATTTAACTCTTCTATCACTGTATTACCAGTTCTAATGGATTTTCCAAGATTACCTTGCACTAGATTTTTCATATACATACCATACTGAACTATTAGTGGTTTATCTAATCCCCATTCCATTTTAAATGTTTTCACTATCTCCTCATTAGCAAGACTACGAGGACTTAGATAGGCTGAAACACCGTCTCCCGGAACCATTTTGGACAGTATAAACACACATGTCGCCACACCTAAGAGTAACAACAATAAAAATAATAACCTTTTTATAATAAACTTTATAAAATCCAATATTCATTCTCCTTATTATTTTACTGTCATTTTGTCATAGGCAGAAGTACGATTTTCCTCTTGTATTGTTGTAAAGAGGAGAAAATTACACAAGGTGATACCTCTCCTTTATGCCATAGCTTATTTAATTAAGGAAAGCCCAAAAAGGACTTTCCTTAATTTTTTACTTGTGTATAAAATTATTTATTTACTTTTCCTACCGCTACTAAATCTAATCTGTAAATATTAGAATATTCTACATTGGACACCTTGTTTGAAGCAACAATATACTTGGGATATTGAGCGTATACAATGAATGGTGAATCTTCAGCAGTTGCTCTTTGCACTTCCTCTATTAAAGCTGCACGTTTAGCCAAATCAGGCTCTCCTATAATTTTATTAAACATTCCTGCCAATTCAGGATTCATATCAGCGGTCCAACCTGTTCTGAGTCCTACAAATTGTCCAGGCAAGAAAGCCATTTGGGTATTCGGATCATAATAATCGGGACCCCAATACATCACTGTAAAGCCTAAAGTACCGTCTCTGTAATCGTCACCGTATCCTCCACCCCATTCTTTAGGAATTATTTTTATAGTGATACCAATCTCTTCTAAGTCAGCTTTTACTTTCTCAGCTATTAAGGTAAGCGGAATACCTTCAGGCGCTAAATTACTGACAGGAAAATCAATTTCGAACCCATCAGGATATGGTGATTGTGCCAGAAATTTCCTAGCCTTGTCTAAATCTCTTGCTGAAGCTGCATCGATAGGATCTAATGCTCCCAGGAAACCATATTGCACGAATGAAACAGGTGTTATTGTGCCGTCACCGATGATAGTTTGTAATCCAGCATAATCAACTGCATATCTTACCGCTTTTTGTACAAAAGGATCAGAAACTTGTTTACCGATAGCAGGATCATTGTGCATTAATAAAAATCCCATGGTCATGGTTGAGCCGGAAATGATATTTACCTCAGAAGATGATGAAACACTTGTTATTTGGTCAGCACTCAGGTTAAATGCTATGTCAATATCGCCTTGTTGAACTGAGATTAATTGAGAATTTGCATCCGGCATATCCTTGATTATGATTTTATCATATTCAGGCATGTCTCCCCAATAATCCGTGTTTTTCACCAACACTAAAGCATCATCAGCTACAAAACTTTCCATAATATATGGACCCGAACCTGCTGATTTATTATTTAAGTAATCTTGAGCCTTATCAGCGCTTGGAGCTGTTTTATCACTTACACCACCGTTTTCAATAACTATTGCGCTATCTAAAACAGCATAGGAAGTGGATGTAGTTTTTGAAATAAATGATGAGTCAGGCTGTGATAAGGTAATAACTACTGTATCCTCATCAGGTGCTTCAATGCTAACGACACCATTTCCCTCACCATCTACTAATAATGCAGTTGCATTTGATTGTAAATTCATAGCTCTCTCGAAGCTGAATTTAACATCAGCTGAGGTAACATCATTGCCACTAGCAAAAACAGCATCAGGATTAAGGGTAAAAGCATAAGTTAATCCATCTTCTGAAACTGAAACTCCACTTGCTAATTGTGGAACCGGGAAGTCTGAATCAGGTTTTATCTCATATAGCGTATCGTAGGTAACTCCAATAACCATAGGAGCATATAACTCATATGCATAACCCGGGTCGAATGTGAAATAATCAGGTTGTAAAGCAATAACCAAAACATCATCTGCGGATTCGCTGTATGCTGTCATTATCGATAATGATAAACATAATAGTAATACCAAAATTATAAAACTTTTTTTCATAATAAAATTCTCCTTTTTTATAATAAATGAACAACTTATTTAGCAAAATTACACATTACAAAATGTTTATTTTTTAGTTCTTTGAACTCAGGGCAATCAACCTACATGATAAAATCCTCCTTTCTTTAAAAAAATATAAATAATTTATTTGACCCTATGACATGCTACAAAATGGTTATCTTTTAGTTCTTTAAGTTCAGGCGCTACCAATTTGCACTTTTCATTTGCCATAGGACACCTAGTGTGAAATTTACACCCGCTAGGTGGATTTGCCGGATTTGGCACATCCCCTTTTAACAAAATCCTATCATCTTTTGAAGTTATTCCAACCTGCGGTATGGAAGATAATAATGCCTGGGTGTAAGGGTGCATTGCTGATTCGTAAAGTTCAGAATAAGTAGCTATCTCCATAATGTTACCCAAATACATCACTGCAACTCTATTGCTGATTTGATAAACTACATTTAAATTATGGGATATAAATAAATAGGTTAAATTAAACTCTTTTCGCAAGTCATTTAATAAGTTGATAACTTGTGCTTGAATCGAAACGTCTAATGCTGAAACAGCTTCATCACAAACTATAAATTCAGGTTTTAATGCTAGTGCTCTAGCAATTCCTACGCGCTGCTTTTGTCCTCCGGATAACTCATGAGGATAACGTTTTTTATAATAACTTGCCAAGCCAACAATTTTTAATAATTCATCCACTCTTTTCTCACTGGTTTTTTTATTAAAAACCTTATGGATTAACATAGGTTCTAGTACAATGTCTTTAATACGTTTCCTTGGATTTAAAGATGAAGATGGATCTTGAAATACTATTTGCATTTTTTTACGTATTGATTTAAGCCCTTTTTTTGACAAAGAGCCTATATTTATTCCATCAAAAATTATATTACCGCCGGTAGGCTTCAGTAAATGCAATATCGTTCTACCTAAAGTACTTTTTCCACAGCCACTCTCTCCTACCAACCCAAAAGTCTCTCCTCTATAGATGTCAAAATTAACATTATCAACTGCTTTTAGTACAGGGTAAGGGCTTTCTTTTGTTTTATGAACGTGAAAGTGTTTTTGTAAATTATTTACACTTAAAAGTATTTCCTTATTCATTACATTACCTTTTCGATTCATCATTTATACAACCAACATCTCACAAAGTGATTTTCTTTTACTTCGTATAGTCCAGGTTCCTGCTCTTTGCAAATATTTATCGCTTTATCGCATCTTGGATAAAAACTACATCCCACTTTTTTTTCAGTAGGATTTGGAACCATGCCTTTTATTTCTTCTAATCTATGTTTTTCTTTGGTAATTGTAGGAATTGATTTTATCAAACCTTTAGTATAAGGATGATATGGATGTTTAAACAATTCTTCTGTATATGCCTGTTCCACAACATGTCCCGTATACATGACAATTACTTTATCGCAAACTTCTGAAACGACACCTAAATCATGGGTTATCAGAATAATTGAGGTATTATGGTTATTATATAATTGATTCATTAAATCTAAAATTTGTGCTTGAATAGTAACATCAAGGGCAGTAGTAGGTTCATCTGCAAGAAGAATTTTTGGCTCACATGCAAGAGCCATTGAAATCATAACTCTCTGACGCATACCACCGGATAATTGATGTGGAAAACTTTTCATATTAGTTTTTGGATCAGGAATACCAACACTTCCTAATAATTTCATAGAAACTTCTTTGGCCGCTCTTTTCTTCATGTTCTTATGCAACATTAAAGTTTCAGCTATTTGAAAACCACAAGTTAAAATTGGATTTAAAGATGTCATAGGCTCTTGAAATATCATGGAAATATCATTTCCACGAATCTTACGCATCTGTACATCACTTGCTTTTGTTATATCCAGCCCTTCGAATAGTATTTCTCCACTACTTATTTCTCCAGGAGGATTAGGAATAAGTCCCATAATAGCTAAAGAAGTTACACTCTTTCCGCTCCCACTTTCTCCCACTATT
>Ga0255384_10029_pt1 | contig 26132 bp, 16 predicted proteins | sample ANMaggSeSYBR01F7_FD_182106 | JGI IMG/M metagenome (GOLD analysis project Ga0255384, IMG submission 182106) | Sediment cell enrichment communities from methane seep in Santa Monica Basin, California, United Staets - ANME aggregate JGI... | ecosystem: Environmental > Aquatic > Marine > Cold seeps >... | reverse complement strand
AATCTCAAGTCGATTACCTCTGCTGAAACTTTATATCTTTTTTTAAGTTCTTCCGCAGCCTCCATTCCCTTGTAAAGAGCTGCACCTACAGTAAGAATAGTAATATCTTTTCCTTCTTTCCTGATTACTGGTTCACCTTCCGCTACCTGGTAATAATCCTCAGGTACTCCGGTGGAAACAAATAATTCTCCTGTATCATAAAGTCTTTGGCTTTCAAAAAATACTACCGGATCTGTTCCGTGTAAGGCGAGATTTAACATCCCTTTGGCATCATAGGGAGTGGCTGGAAACATTACCTTAAGGCCCGGGATATGAGCAAGCAGGCTAGTCCAGTCTTGAGAATGCTGGGCACCATATTTATTGCCTACTGATACGCGAATGGTAAGGGGCATGCTAAGAAGACCTGCTGACATTGACTGCCATTTGGAGACTTGGTTGAAAAGTTCATCCCCTGCCCGTCCGATAAAATCGCTATACATAAGCTCTACCACCACACGGCCGCCACTTAAGGCATATCCTGCCCCCGAACCGATAATAGCTCCTTCTGAAATTGGGGTATTAAATAAACGATGGTAAGGAAGGGCCTCGGTCAAACCTCTATATACCGCAAAGGCCCCACCCCAGTCACGGTTTTCTTCTCCGTAGGCCACCATAGTCGGATCCTCATAAAAACGATAGAGCATGGCCTCAAATAGGGCATCACGATAAGTAAAAACTTTTACTTTAGGGTGAGCTTTACCATTTTCATCTAAAGCAAAACGGTGTTTATGAGTAAGTGATCTAACCCGGGGGTTATCTTCTTGGGGAATAAGGACTTCCGGTGTTCGATTTTCCATTTTATCTTTAAACTGATTGGAGAACATTACCGATTCAATAAAATCAGGATTGATCCTGGGTGAGATTTCAAGAGAGACTGCTAACCTCAGGGCTTTAGTAATTTTCAAGGTTACTTTCTGTTTTAAGGCATCTACTTTGCTAGAGGTTATAATTTTATTTTTCTTAAGGTAATCTTCGTATCCCTTAATACAATCAGATTCTTGCCAGGCAGAAATTTCTTCTTTGGTCCTATAGGATGATGCATCTGAGGGTGAATGCCCGGAAATTCGATAAGTGATGGTATCAAGTAGAACCGGACCATTCCCTTTGAGAAGAATTTTTTTCTTTCTTTTAATAGCCTCGGCTACTGCTAAAGGATTATAACCGTCAACCCGTTCAGCATGCAAGTTTTCCGGATTTACCCCGGCTCCTACCCGGGCAAGAATTTTATAGCCCATAGTTTCATTTAAGGTTTGACCTCCCATACCGTAGAAATTATTAAAGAAATTAAATAGAATAGGAGGAGCACCTCCGATATCTTTATCCCAAAGTGTACGGTATTGATCCATTGCGGCCAACATCATTGCTTCCCAGACCGGGCCACAGCCCATGGAACCATCGCCGATATTACAGACTACCATACCGGGCTTTCGATTAATTCTTTTAAAGAGAGCAGCACCTACGGAAATATCCGCTGCTCCTCCTACAATAGCATTATTGGGCATACTGCCAAAAGGTGCAAAAAAAACATGCATCGAGCCACCCAAACCTCTATTAAAACCGTTAGCCCGTCCAAATATCTCTGTAAGGACTCCATATAGTACAAAATCTTGAGCAAGTGATTTAATGTTACCCTTATGTTCCTTTTCTACTACTTTCAGGCAGGCTCCATCCATATAAGATTTCATTATCTTAAGAAGTTCATTCTCCTCTAATTCATCTATGGCAGAAAAACACTTGGCCAAAACCTCTCCGTGGCTGCGATGAGAACCGAAAATAAAATCTTCAATAGTTAAAGGTATGCATTGACCTACGGCGGCTGCCTCCTGACCGATAGAAAGATGAGCAGGACCTTTATGATCGTATTTGATACCTTCATAAGAACCTTGAGTTTTTATAGAATTAAGCATGGATTCAAATTCTCGAATTATAAGCATATCATAGTAAATTTTAAGGAGTTTTTCTTCTCCTAACTTCTTTATCTCTTTTTTTATATCAGGCTTGTACTGATTTATAGGAATGTCGTTTATTTTTAAGATCTGCGATTTTCTGACTTCTTTAGGGTCAATAAAAATAGATTTAGGCACAATTTTCTCCTTTCTGTAAAAATATCTTGCTATTTTCTAATAATCAAATTACATTCTTTTCTCTATTAGGGTAATTTTATATCTGTCAAATTAAAATTAGCTATTAGCTTATTAAGTTCCTGCAGGAATTTAGCTGCCGGAGCACCATCTACCGCTCGATGATCGAAGGTAAACGATAAACTCATGTGAGGAATAAATTGTATTTTGTCTTCTTTCATAATCGGTTTAAGAGAAATACTGCCTATACCAAGAATTGCCACCTGAGGAATATTTAAGATAGGTGTAAAGGTTTCAATCCCCATTGTTCCGAGATTGGTAATCGTAAAGGTCCCTCCATTAAGTTCATCCGGCAAGATAGTCTCTTCTTGACAGGCAGTGTTTAATCGTCTTGCTTCTTGGGAAATTTCCTCTAATGATAAGAGGTGGGCATTATGGATTATGGGTACCATAAGCCCTCGTGGTGAGTCCACAGCAAATCCCAGATGTACCTGTTCAAATTCCAGTATCTTGTCTTTCAAGAAATGAGCATTCATTTTTTTAAATTTGGGAAGAATATTAGCAACTAAATAAAGTAGAAAATCATTAATATTAATTTTGTGAAGTCTTTTCATTCGGGAACCGGATTTTAGCGATTCTCGACAGGCTAACAAATTGGAAGCATCAACAGAAGTATTTAAAGTAAGTTGGGCAGTACTTTGTAGAGATGTAAGCATTCGTTCAGATATAATCTTCCGTACCCCTTCTACCGGAATCTCCTTTACCGGCCCAAAATATTTCTTGCTAACCGTACTCGGAATATATCGTTCACCTTCAGATAATGCTTTTTCTACATCTTTTTTAATAATTCTCCCCCCAGGACCCGAACCGATAAGCTGGGAAAAATTAATTCCCTTTTTTTCTGCAAAACGTCGGGCAAGCGGAGATATAGCTATTAAGCCGGTTCCAAAAGAAGGTTTTGTTTTTTTAAGAGATTTATCCGGGGTTAGGGCTTTCTGATTTTCTACATATTCTTCCTTGGAAACAGAGACGGTTTTTTGAGGGATAAGATGGTCAATTTTCTCTCCCGGCTGTCCGATTATGGCAATAGTATTAAGGACTGGAACATCGTCTCCCTCTTGATAAAAGATTTTTAGTATTGTTCCAGCTTCAGGAGCTTCCACTTCAAAGACTGCCTTATCGGTTTCTACTTCACAGATAGGCTCTTCAGCTTTTACTTTATCCCCTACTTTTCTATCCCATTTAATAATAAGACAGGATTCAACAGATTGTCCTTGTTTAGGCATAAGTATCGGTATAGCCATTTTAAATCTCCTTTGCCAGACTTTCCATTTTTTCTCTATAATTTATAAGTAAAGTAAATAGATTGGCTTTAAAAAAATTAGAAAAGGTATTTCTTCTATTCTTTTGGTGTTAATATAACCTCTAACGGCAGTTGAGTGCTGGTATTAATTACCATCTTTGCCTTGAATCCGAGAGCTACAAAGTTTTTAGTAATTAATTTTACATTATTTTCATCTTTGGAAGTTTTTTGTTTTTTATTATACTTACACCTGTTACCACTGCAATTGCAGCTTTTCTTTTTTCCATTATTAGAATGTATTATTATATGGACTATGTTGCTATTTATATTTATTTTATTTATTACGGCGGCAACTACTGTTTGGGCTATTAAGCGGTGTAAGATTTTATAATAAATATCTTTTCCAATTCTTTTTCGGAAGTAAGAAAAAGTAGAATGAGCGGGGGTTTTAAGAAAATTATCAAAACCGCAAAGAACACAAAAACGCGAGTCAAATTGTAAGCTCTCGGCTAATCTTCGGTTTGATTTTACTTCACCCAACCAGATTAAAAGTTGGGCTTTAAATAGAGACACCGGGTCATAAACTAATTCTCTACCGGTGACGTATTTATCTTTGATTATAGGATAAATAAAGCTCCAGTCTATGGATTCAAAAATAATCTTTAGAGGATCATTTTTTTTAATTTTCTGGTAAGCCTCATAAGTAATGAAAGAAAGCTGCCGACCTTTTGCCTTTTTCATAAGAATAATTGCACCAAAATTTATTTTGAATAAGCGTAAGTCTGCAAAAGTTGCCCAAAGGTGCCTGGCACTTTTGGGCAACTTTTGCAGAAAAAATAGTTGTGTATCTTAATTGGTTAAGATTTTATTTTTTAATTGCAGATAGATTTTTAAAATAAGGTCTTTTTCGGTTTTGGAGAATCTTTCGGTATATTCCTTTTCATCTTTTTTCTTAGAAAAGCAGGGATTTCTAAGTCTTTATCATCTATCAATTGATCTTTAATTTTAAATTTATCTTCTATCTTTAGATTATCTTCTTCTGTATAATTCTCTTTAAATAATTCCTTTTTCTTTATTTCTTCCTTCTTCTTTTCTTCCCTCTCTTTTTCTCTCTCTTTTTCTCTTTCTTCTTCTCTTTCTTCTTCTTCAATATTTTCTTCGCACTTTGTAGCAATAACAGATACTCTTATTTCGTCCTGCATTTCCTCATTAATAATTGCTCCAAAAACAATATTTGTATCTTGCCCAACTGCCATAGATATGATATCAACAATTTCATTTACTTCAAACAAGCTCATATCTAAACCACCGGTAACATTAATCAATAATGATTTTGCTCCTTTTATGGATACCTCCAACAAGGGGCTGGAAATAGCCATTTTTGCTGCAGCAGCTGCTTTCTTTTTCCCCTTACCCGTTCCAATACCCACCAAAGATAGGCCAGCATCTTTTGCTACAGTTCTCACATCAGCTAAATCTAAATTTATCAATCCAGGAATTGTAATCAAGTCTGCAATAGCCTGAACAGACTGGCATAATACTTTATCAGTCATTTCAAAGGCATTTTTCATAGAAGTATCTTTAGAAATAATTTTTAATAAACGGTCATTAGAAATAGTAATTAAAGCATCTACTTCATTTTTTAATTCTTCTATCCCGGCTTCTGCTTGTAATTTTCTCTTTTTACCTTCAAAAGCGAAGGGTTTAGTTACTACGCCTATAGTTAGAATACCATGCTGTTTTGCTATTTTTGCCGCAACCGAAGAAACTCCACTTCCAGTTCCTCCTCCCATACCGGCTGTAATAAAAATTATATCTGCATTTTCCATAGCCTTAGAAATTTTATCTTTATCTTCTTCGGCTGCTTTCTTACCTAATTCGGGATTGCCTCCGGTTCCTAAACCATTGGTTAGAGATTTACCAATTTGAATTTTCTGTCCGGCTTGAGATAAGGACAGGGCTTGTATGTCTGTGTTTATAGCAATTAGATCGAGATTGCTCATTCCCTGTATAGTCATTTCTCTAATTGCATTATTCCCTCCTCCTCCAATACCAATTACTTTAATATTTACGAATTTATCTACCTCTTTTTGAGGAGGGCTTATGGGTCGGCTTAAAAATTCATCTTCTTCCCTGTTCTGAATTTCAACCCTTTCATTAATCCCCTCTGATGTATCCCTAATTAATTCCTCTTTATAATCTATAATTTTACTGAATCCCCGCGCTAATCTCTTCTTTTTCAAAAGATATCACCTCTTGAGCTAATTTATAATAATCAACAGCCCCATGAGAATTGGGGCTATAATGTAGAGCCGGTACACCCTGGCTGCTGGCCTCTACTAAAGTTATATTTTTTCTTATTATCGTTTTAAATAACTTATCACTAAAATATTGTTTTATTTCAGCTATAACTTCCTTGGCTAAATTACTTCTCGTATCAGCAATGGTAATTAAAATATTTATTTTTAAAGAATGGTTTAAATTCTTTCGTACAATCTCGGTTGTCTCTATAAATTCTTCTATTCCCCTGAGCGCGAAATAATGTGGCTGCATAGGGATAATGACTTCATCACAAGCCTTTAAGGCATTTACAGTCAGAATCCCTAAAGAAGGCGGACAGTCAATAAGAACATAATCAAAAGGAGTTTTGCACTCCCTGATGCTCGCACTTAAAAAATCTTCTCTACCTATTTGGTCTATAAGTTTGTATTCTGCGCTGGCAAAGTCAATATTAGAAGGAGCTAAAAATAAATTATTTTCGTTATTTAACTTTAATTCTATAATTACTTCTTCTAATGTCAATTTATTCTTGGAGCGATGAGGTTCTAAAACATTTAATATGGTTTTAGACAAAGTATCCGGTTCAAAACTCAATCCTAAAGTAGTATGGGCCTGAGGGTCTAAATCGATTAATAACACTTTTCTCCCTAATGATGCTAAGCTTGCTCCTAAATTTATGGTAGTGGTAGTTTTAGCTACCCCGCCTTTTTGATTAGCAATAGATATTATCCGCACGCACCCTATCTCCCTAAAAGAATAAAAATGAGTTTATTTTTTATTAAAATATTTTGTATAATTATAACATAGTTTTTTAAATATAGAAAAGAATTTATAAAAATAACAAATATTCTATTTTTCAAATTTGCCCTTTTATATTTTATTCTACATTATTTTATAAAATCCTTCTTTTTAATTAATTTTTTTGAAAATAATTTTTTTCGGCAAAATAAAGCTACTTTTTTCTATCTTTTCTTTCTCTTTCTTAACTCGATATTATAATTTAATTGCATAGGGATTTCCTTTTTCCATAAGCCCTAATTGCCGTTAATTTTAAATACAATTTTTAGTTACCATTATACGGCTAAAAACTTAAAACGAAAAGCGCAAAACCATAATTCAAAATTCAAAACTTTTTCTCTCAGTACTAAATTTAAAGTTTTAGTTTTTACTTCTTTATTTTTTCATTTTTGCTATATAGATATGAGATAAGAAAGATGAAACTCAATAAATAAAACAATATATTTAAATTTTAAATTTTGAGCTATGGCTTTAAGTTTTGCGCTTTTCGTTTTTCGCTAATACTATATGCTCTACGCTAAACGCTCCCCGCTGTAATATGCGATACTCGATACTATATACTCGATATTGTTTTTACTCGCTACTGCTCTTTCCCGCATATTTTCCCTAAATCTTATCCTGGACTCGATACTCGATACTATATACTCGATACTATAGTTAGATTTGACTTTTTTAATATTTATATATATACTTGGTGTTAATAACTACTATTAATATTAACTAATAGTTATTTAATAAAGATTACGGGGAGGTATATTTTTATGAAATTACAGACGCTAAATGGAATGATAGAAAACAGTGTCAATCTTTACGGTGATAGAACTGCTTTTAAAGTAAAAAAAGATGGAAAATTTGTGCCAATTAATTATAAGGAATTCTACGATAAAGTGGAAAAATTTGGGACAGGACTGCTTGGTATCGGAATAGAAAAATTCAATCATGTAGGGCTGGTCAGTGACAATCGCTTTGAATGGATTACAGCTGATATGGCAATTATCGGCTTAAGGGCAGTAGATGTCCCTTGCAGCGGGAATAGTTCATCTCAGGATATCTACTTTAAACTCAACCATTCGGAGGCTCAAGCAACTATTCTGGAAGGAGAGAAGCAATTTTTAAACTTCTATAAAATAGCCAAAGACCTACCCAAGATAAAAAATATTATCCTCTATGACAGAATTAAGATGTTCTCCAAAAAAGAAGATACTCCGGAATGGACTATCCCCACTAACTTTGAAGAAAACGGAGAAATAAGTAAAAAATTTAAATCTGAAGTAGAATTATTAGTAAAAAACAAAAATAAATATATCTTTTTATCAGCAGAGGCTAAAATATTTTTAGAAAAATATTTAGAAAAAAATATTGGAAGCCTATTAAAAAACCTCGGTTCTAAAGATACCGCTGGCTCTGCAAAGGATGAATTATTAAAAAGAGTAATAATAATTGAAAAAGAATACAACAAAAACCATTCCCCTTCTATCTTCTCCCTTGATGAAATAAATAGGCTTGGTGAAAAATTATTAGCCAAAGGAGATACAAAATTTTCAGAAATATCTAAAACTGCTCTACCTGAAGATCTGGTTACTATAATTTATACTTCCGGAACTACCGCTGACCCTAAAGGAGTTATGCTTACCAATTCTAATTTTATACATAACATAAGAGTTACTCCACCAACACAAAAACTCAATAAAGAGGACAGATATTTGTCAATCCTACCTTCCTGGCATATTTTTGAACGAATAGCAGAGTATTGTGCCCTAAGCACGGGAGCCTCAACCGCCTACAGTAAACCTTTTAAACAGGTCCTCCTTCCAGACCTGAAAGCAGAAAAACCTACTGTTATATGTAGTGTTCCCCGCATATGGGAAAGTGTATATAAAGGGATTATGGACAAAGCTAAAAAAGGGAGTGCGCTTAAAAAAACTATGTTTAATTGGGCTATTGGTGTCGGAGAAAAATATAAGAAGGCAGAAGGAATTCTAAATAATACTCTGCCCTTATTCGATCGAGCTGACTATGCCTCTGAAGAAAAAACCCAAGCTAAAAAAACAGTTAAGAGTTTAGGTTGGAAATATAGACTTGCCGACAAATTAGTATTTAAGAAAATCAGGGAGGTAACCGGAGGAGAATTAAGATTTGCTATCAGTGGAGGAGGAGCACTTCTTGAAACCGTAGATATATTTTTTAACGCAGCTGGAATTGTGGTCTGTGAAGGTTATGGATTAACTGAAACCTCTCCGGTTCTGACAGCAAGAAATCCGGAAAATTACATCATGTTCACCGTTGGCTCTCCCTTACCGGAAGTAGAGATAAAGATTGTAGATAAAGATAATTATGATAAAGAATTACCTAATAGTGAAGTAGGTATTGTACTAACTAAAGGCCTTATGGTTATGAAGGGTTACTACAAAAATGAGGAAAAGACCAAGGAAGTTATCAAAGATGGTTGGTTTAATACCGGAGATTTGGGTAAGAAAACTTACGATGGAAAATACCTCCAATTAGTAGGAAGAATAAAAGACACCATTGTTTTGAGAGGAGGAGAGAATATCGAACCACATCCTTTAGAAGATAGACTAAAAGAGAGTGAGTATATTAGTATGGTAATTATGGTCGGTCAGGATAAATCTCGCTTGGGAGCATTAATTGTTCCTGATTTTGAAGCTCTAAAAATATATACAGAGAAAGAGGATATTGAATATAAAAATATTGATGAGCTAATTAATCATTCCAAAGTTATCTCTTTATTCCAGAAAGAACAAAAAAGACTAATCTCCAAAGAACACGGATTTACCCCTTACGAAACGGTAATGGGGATAGCCTTACTTCCTCATGAATTTACCATGGAAGCCGGAGAAATGACTGAAACTTTGAAGATGAAGAGATTTGAAATACATAAAAAGCACGAGAAAGAGATAGATAGGATTTGTGGATGAAAACAGTATCGAGTATATAGTATATAGTGAGAAAATAAGAAGCGGATAACATAACTGGATGGCGTTTTGTGTATAGTGAAGAAAAAATGTATAAATATAAAAGTACTGAAAATTGAATCTATCGTTAAAATCAAAACAAAAATAAGGGGCAAACATCATGTTTGCCCCTTATTTTTTCTTATTATTTCTTTTCTTTGCTCGATACCTGATACTCGATACTCGATACTGTTTTATTCTTTAGGAATTGTAAATCTCTGATAAGGATAGATTATGCTAGGATTCTTTATTTTATTCATATTTGCTTCAAAAATTCTTACCCACTTATCTCCTGCATTATAAAATCTTTCAGCAATGTTCCAGAGCGAGTCTCCCTTCTCTACCTCATAATAATCTGGTATGTTCTTTTTTATTGCCTCGGCTAATTTAGCCTCTATTATATCCTTACCTTCTTTCAATAAAGCTAATCTATCAGCATATTCTGCTTCTTTTTCTTTCCCTTCCAGAGCCATCTGTTCTTGTATTTCCGTAACCAGGTTTTCAAATCCTTTTATACTTTCAGATAATTCTGCAATCGCTTTATCTTTTTGAATAATATTTTCCCCTGACTCTTCATTTTGCTCTTTGAGAGCTGTGATTATACTTTCTTTTTCTGAAAGGAGTTCTTGGGAAGCTTTTAATTGAGTTTCAAGTTTACTTTTTTCTCCCGTTAATAAGGATAATTTATCAGCATATTCTGTCTCTTTTTCTAATTCCTTTTCTTTATCTTTGGCCGCCTGTTCGCTTATTTCCTTAATCTGGTCTTCAAATCCTCTTGTGCTTTCGGATAATTCTGCAATTGTTGTATCTTTGTCGGAAATAACTTTTTCTGAATCTTCTTTTTGTTGTTTAAGGAGCGCGATAGTATTTTCTTTTTCTTTAGCCGCCTGTTCGCTTATTTCCTTAATCTGGTCTTCAAATCCTTTTATGTTTTCGGATAGCTGCGTAATTGTTTTATCTTTTTCCACAATATCTTTCTCTGACTCTTCATTTTGCTCTTTAATAAGTACAATAGCATCTTCTTTTTCTGATAGAAGATCTTGATAAATCTTAAGTTGATTCTCCAGTTTGCTTTTCTCTTCCGTTAATGCAGATAGTTTTGCAACATAATCTTCTTCTCCTTCAATTTCCTGTTGAACCAACTTGTCTTTTAGTTCGTTAATTTGATTATTGCAATCCTCTAGTTTACTAATAAGCTCCTCTTTTTCTAGATCTTTAGTTTGTAAGATTCCTTCCTGTTCAATTAATAAAGCTTCAAGTTGTCCTTTTTCCTTCATTAATTCAGATATTTTTGTAGCATATTCTTTCTCTAAATCTTCCTCTTCTTCTGCTAAACTTGTTTTTAATTCTTCAATCTGTTTTTCTTTTTCTTGTATACTTTCTTTCAACTCTGAAATAAGTTCGTCCCTGGAAATAACAATCTGTTCTGATTCTTCTTTTTGCCCCTCAATAGTTTTAATTGTTTCTTCTTTTTCTTGTATATTTCCTTTCAACTCTGAAATAAGTTCGTCCCTGGAAATAACAATCTGTTCTGATTCTTCTTTTTGCCTCTCAATAGTTTTAATTGTTTCTTCTTTTTCGGCTAATAAAACTTCGAGTTTGGTCTTTTCTTCGGTTAGTTCTGATAATTTATCAACATATTCTTTTTCTAAATCTTCTTCTCCTTTTGCTAAATTTGCTTTTAATTCTTCAATCTGTTTTTCCTTTTCTTGTATACTTTCTTTCAGTTCTAAAATAAGTTCGTCACTACTTTCCAATTTAAGATTTTTCTCTTCCACTTCTTTCTTTGCTTGATTGGATTGGTCATAAGTATAAATACCAAAACCGCCAACAATTAACAAAACTATTATAAATAAAACTATTAAATTTTTTGACATTTTTACCTCCCATACTTTTAATTTTTACTTATATTACTATAGTTCGATAAAAATTTGAAAAACCCTCTTTTATAAATAAAAAAATTTAATTTTTTTTAATCATTCATATTTACTTTAACTTTTTTTCTACTTTAATCTATTACTGTTGTAAAATTTTTATCCTTGTTTCTTGAAAAATTAACTTAGCATGAACAGTTAGTAGAAATCCACAGAAGAGCTGCTGCACCAAGAACACCGGCGTTTCCAGCTAATTTTCCGATAACAATTTTAAGAGATTTATAATTGGAATAAAGTGCTCTCTTTTTTACTTCCTCCCCGAGGGGTATAAGTAGTTTATTGCCTTCGTTAGTTATTCCTCCAACCAATACCACCATTTCAGGATTCAATATATTAATGATATTGGCAATGGCTATACCTAAATACGAAATTGCTTCTTCAACTATATCTTCAGTTAATCTATCTCCTTTACGGGCAGCTTCAAAAATTGATTTTAATCTGAGCGATTCAAATAATTTATCCTCATCAAAGTCTAAAAATTCACTCTTTATTCCCTCTTTTATTCTATTTTTTATCCTATTTTTAATTCCGGTAGCTGAAGAATAGGCTTCCAAACACCCATAGTTGCCACAATTACAACGAGGACCATCTTTATTTACAGTCATATGTCCTAACTCTGCTGCACCGTAATTGTTACCATGATATATCTTTCCGTTAATAATTATTCCGCCGCCGATTCCGGTACCCAGAGTAAAACACACTAAATTATTTACACCTTGGCTTGCTCCAAAACAGCGTTCACCCCAGGCAGCTGCATTGGCATCATTTTCTAAAACAACTTTCATATTAAATTCATCTTCCAATATTTTCCTTAAAGGAACATCTCTCCATCCGGGAAGATTAGGAGCGAAATTAATGATTCCCTTTTTAACATCAAGGGGACCGGGTGCTCCAATCCCTATTCCTATTATATCACCGGAAGCTATGGTGGATTGAACGATATTTTCATGGATAGTCTCAACTATTCTTTTAATAGTAGATTCTTTGCCTCTTTCGGCTAAAGTTGGAACTTTCAAGCGGCTTACTATCTTCCCCTGGTAATTCACTATTGCGCTAACAATATTCGTCCCTCCCAAATCAACACCGATAGAGTATTTTTTTTTCAAATTTTTTTTATCTACCATCGTATATACTGCCTTCCCCTCATTGCCACATTTTTTCTTTGCATCCCTTAAAAGTTTCTACTTGCTGTTGGATTACTTCTTCTGACTGTTCCGCATCTAAATTTTTTGTTTCAATAGCAAAACTGGCTATACGCCCCTGCCATAAAATTCTTAATATCTCTAAAATATCTTTTTTTCTATCTCTTCTCTGTTCATAATAGTTTAGACCATGATATACTATTTGAGCCCATAAATCTATAGGAAAATTAAAGTCCTCCATACCGGAACTTTTATATATTTTATCTAAAGAAGATATTATCTCTGCTGGTAAGAAAAAAATCTTTTCCTTTATTGTCTCTTTATATCCGGATTTAAAATCATTTATATATCCCGATATATCCATAATTACCTCTTTAGGTGTCTCTACTTCTTCTATCCCAATCCTATCTACGTTTTTATTTACCACTTTCCCTTTAGAAAAATCTTTATAAAAAATGGTCAAATCCAAAATACTTCCTGTTACCTGATTGAACATAGGAAATAATAAGACCTTGGGATCTTTATAATCTTTGGTGGAATCATGACTCTTTATCCCCAGTTTCGCTTCTATCATCTTCATATCTTCGCAGGCAGCAACTGTAGTAATAAATATATCTATTCCAAATTCAGCCGGGAAAAGAGGGTGAACTAAAACTTTTTTCACCATTTTAGCGGATAGACCGTATTCTCCTCCAATGGGTTGCCTGATGGAAATCCCATAAAGTGCTCGAGTCAGAGGATAAGCCAGATTATTGGTAATCACCCCATCATATTTATGTCTTGCGTAAAAGGGGGCAACCAGATCATGTCCGGTCAATATAGGCTGAACTAAGTGTTTTATCCATTCCGGGATTATACTGGTAAGATCACCGTCTACTAAAGCTACTGCTTCTGCTCCTACTTCTTCTGCCTTAATAAATATGGTTTTTACTCCATTCCCCTTTCCGATTTTTCCAACTTGATCCAGTACCATCTTCTCTGTCCTGGTTACGGTTTTATTAGCCCTCTCTTTGGTGCGGTCTTTGGAAAAACCATCTGAAACTATGATTAGACTTTTCTTCTCCGGAAAATAGTCATTCAGTCCCCGGTCAACTACTTTAATTACTCCCTCGATGGTATCTTCAACATTTTTAGTGCAAATTCCTACTACTATATTTATTTTATCTTTCATTATAAATCTTCCCCCTTATTTTTACTATATACTAAATCTGCTTCTTTAAGTGATTCTAAAGAACCGATATCAAACCATCTGCCCGAAAATACAAATCCGAAAACTTTTTCTCTCTTGATTAACCATTTTATAAAAAATCCTATGGCATCAGGGTTTTCTCCTTTATCCAAATAAGTTAAAATACTTCTTACCCCTTCTGAAGATAATACATAGCAAGCGGTGGAAACCAGAGTAGAGGGTGGATTTTCGGGTTTTTCCACAAAATCTATTATCCTCATCTCCTCATCTACCTTTGCTACCCCATAGCTTCGGGCTTTCTGAATAGACTTTAGATCATATAAGGCAACTACATTCCCCTTTTTTTCTCTATAGTAATTAATTAAATCTCTTAATTCGAATTCAAATAAATTATCGCCTCCGATAATCATTAATTCCTCATCGATATTTTTTTCCCTTATTAGATATCCCAATGCTCCTACCGACCCTAATTTACTTTTTTCTGATAAAGTTGGCTCAATAACCAAAGAAATATCTTTAGCTGATTTATATTCTGATAGCCACTGCTTAAAATTATCTTCAAATTTTTCATTGGTAGATATTATAATTTTATCTATCTTTTTTTGAGTCTCTAATTTCTCCATAATATATTCAATCATCGGCCTTCCGCCAACCGAAAGTAGTTGTTTGGGTTTATTTTTGGTTAAAGGCCAAAGTCTCCTGGCATATCCACCAGCTAAAATTATTGCTTTCATACTTAATGCTCCTTTTTTATGGTTTTTTGTTGTCAATTCTCGGTTCTCAATTTCCAATTGATTCTATCTAATTTATTAAGCAAGCGGTGAAGAGTAACATACTTCAAGCTGTCAGTCCTTCAGAGCTAAAAATGCCAGTTATCACCACTACTTTAATTTCCTTTATTTTTTCAATTCATCCCGAGCAATATTGTTAATAACTACAAGTTTTATCTGGTTATCCTAGGAAGAGAAATAAGTATAAAGTAAATCTTTCTTATTGTTTGACTGGTGGGACTACTGTAACAGAACCTTTCCCATAAAAAATCATGAAGGTAGAATAATTAAAATCTTACAATTTTTCTTACTTACTTGTTGTAATGCCATCGTTGACATTTTTATGTTAACATAACACTGTACAAGTTTCAAATTTTTTTAAATTAGTTGATTCCCTTTTGTTCTCCGAATAAATATTCTTCTGATTCTGGGATTCAAAAAGCACGAAAAAAGCAGTCTGACCATTTTGAATTTCATTTTAGGGGGAAGCATGTAACATAGAACAATCTATTTAATATCAAAGTTAAAAGAATCACCACAATTTAATAATTTTGTTTTTTCCGGAAAATAAGATTTTAGCTGATACATGGCTTCTCTTCCGGAACAATGGAGAGGAATGATCACTTCCGGATTCCATTTTTTTAACTCAGCGATGGTGAAATCAATTCTTTCCTGAGAAGCCCCGACGAGATGTAATCCACCCATCAGGCCATAACATTTTGTTTTACCGGTTAATTCCTTGACTCTCTCCAAAGTATTAATTAAACCGGCATGACAACAGCCACAGAGCAGGAAAAAGCTTTCTTGATTGACATCAATAATTATAGATAGATCATCATCTACTTCATCATCCAGCCAACGATTATTGCTTATTTTTCGAAAATGCGGGTTTTTTTCAAACTCATTTTTCCGGGGAACTTCGCCGGTAGTCATAAGATAATCATTGATCTTTACCGAATCACGGGTTAGAAGAAGATCCCCTCCTGCTTCTCTTATTTCCGATTGATTGAAGGGGCAGGAAATTGTTCTAAAGCCCCTTGCATAACTAACTCTCCGGGCAAAAACATCAGGATGACCAATAATAGGGATAGGTTGGGATGTTTTTTCTAAAAACCCCTTTAATCCCCCAGTATGATCATAATGTCCATGACTGAGAATGATTGTTTTAAGTGATAAATTTGCCAGTTTAATGCCATATGCAGCAATATTGTGAAGCAGCGTTGAGCTACTTTTACCACAATCAAGTAGATGCTCTTCTTTTTTTTCTTCTTCCTGTGCTTGAATCAAGATGGAGAGACCATGCTCAGCCAAAAAGTCGCTTTCTCCTACAATATTATTGACCAGAATTCCTAAATTAATTTTTCTATCCATAGATACACCTTCACTACAAAGTATTAAATATTTTTAACCATCTCACCAAGATGAACCGATCATTTTTTCCGGTAACCAGGTAATAATTCCAGGGAATATCGTACAAAGCACTAAAGTAAACATAATTATAAGTATGAAAGGGATAACTCCTTTTATAATATGCCCTATTGTTAAACCAAGTTTGGGTGAAGCAGTTCCTTTTAAAACAAAGATGGACATCGCCATAGGTGGGGTCTGAAATGCCATTTGTAAATTGATACAGACCATCATCCCTGCCCACAAAGGATTAAATCCTAATTTAATTATAATAGGTGAGAAAATAGGGACAATAATAAAGACAATACCAATCCATTCAATGAACATGCCTAAAAGAAAAACAATCACCATAATAACTGTGAAAGCAGCCCAGCGCCCTCCCGGAACAGACAGAATAAAATTAGAAACAACTTCACCGGATCCTGCACTCATAAATACTCCTACAAAAGCATAACTTAAAGCAGCAATCAATACGACAAAAGAACTGACTCTCAATGTTTCAATACATGCATGTTTGATAAGATCCCAACTGAATTTTCTATAGGCTATAGCCAATAGGATTGCAGCAAGGCTTCCCATGGCAGCTGCTTCAGTTGGGGGAGCAATACCTGTAAAAATAGTACCCAACACCGCCAATATCAGTACCACCGGCGGAACCATAGATTTTAGAAGTTTAAAGAATTTTTCCATGGAAAACTTTGTAATTTCTTCTGAAGGAGTCGAAGGCCCCAGTTCAGGATTAATACGACATCGAATTACGATATAAGCAATATATAATACGGAAAGGATTAAACCGGGGAATATAGCCCCCATGAACATCTGACCTATAGAAAGTCCTGCTTGTGGCCCATAGACAACCAGCATAATACTTGGGGGAATAAGTATCCCCAGGGTACCGGAAGCAACAATCGAACCTGCAGCCAGGGATTTATCATAACCCCTGGATATCATTGGCTCTAAAGCAATTAGAGTTAATATGGTTACTGAAGCAGCAATAACTCCTAAACATGTAGCCAGGATTGTTCCAAAAACAATAGTAACAATTGCAAGTCCTCCCTTTAAGTTCCCCAGGGATTCGTATAAGCTATCATACAAGTCTTTGGTTATTCCCGAATGTTGCAAAATAACACCCATAAAAGTAAAAAGGGGAACCGCTAAATAAGGATAGTTTAATGAGAGCCCGTAAAATCTAGTATACAAAATATGATAGGTAATATCCGGCCCAAATATCAGGATACCCACAATAAATGCTACACTGCCGATCACAAAAGCGATAGGAAAACCTGTTAAAACAAGGCCAAATACGCCTCCTAACATAAGAAAAGTTACAACTTCAGCACTTAATTCAATCAATTGGCTCACCTCTTATTACAAAATATAAATCCCGGATAAATTTAGCAACTCCTTGAAGAATTAGAAGAAAAAGTCCCAGGGCAAAAATAGTTCGGTAAGGACCAGCCGGCGGGTACCAAAAACTTTGAAACATTACTTCGTTGATCCTCCAGGCTTTTATTGCCCAGACAATTGATAATTTTAACATTATGCCCATTAACGGGAAAAAAAATAAAATTGAACAAATTACATCCATTAAGGCTTTTCTCCGGGGGGAAAGAAGGTTATAAAATAGGTCAACCCTGGTATGGGATTCATGCAAATAGGTATAAGAAGCTCCTATTAAGTAGAGTGTACCCCCTGCCATACATAAGGTATCGTAAGCCCAAATGGTAGGCGCATTGAAGAAGTGTCTTGCAATGGTATCATATGCGCCTACCAAGACGAGGAGTAAAGCAAACCATTTCCCCAAAGATCCAGCTTTTTCACTAATTGAATCAATTAATTTAAGTAATTTTGTTAACATGGCCATACTTTTCGCCCCTTATTAAAGTTTTATCATTCTATACATTCAATAGTTTCAAGAAACCTAAGAATTAATGAACAGCATTGTAGGCCTCTCCGTAGGCCTTCATAGAATTATAAATTTCAGTAAATATTCCCCCTTCTTTAGCTGATTTTTCTTCATAGAATTTTGCAGCTTCTGCCAAAAGGGCATCTTCTATATCTTTAGGCACTTTGTAAACTTCACAACCAGCTTCTCTGAATTTATCAACTGCTTTGACTGATTCATATACCAGATATTCGTGTTGTGCCTGAGTCCATTTATCGATTTCATCCTGGACTAATCTCTTTAGATCATCCGGTAATTCGTTCCAGGCATCCTTGTTGACAAAGAAGCACTGAGGATCACTGGGAGCTCGAGTGGGAGAAAGATAAACATATTTTGCTACTTCATTGAAATGCATCACCCAGTTAGATGCTAAAGTTGAATACTCAAAAGCATCAATCGTTCCTCTTTTCATAGCTTCATAAAGCTCTCCACCCGGTATAATTACGGTCGCTGCTCCCATTCTTGCAAGGATTTCTCCGCCATCACCCATACAACGTGCCTTTAAGCCTATTATATCCTCCATTGATTCAAGCTTAACCTTGGAGTGAAAGAAAACTTCTTCAGGCAAAGGAGATAAGGCACCGGGGAAAGTCATGACATTGTAATTACCCATCATTTTATTCATCAAATCTGCTCCGCCGCCATAATTAAACCACGTTCTCAAGGCTTCACCGGGGAGTCCGCCCGGTCTTGAACTAATTAAACCGGCAGCCGGCCATTTATCTAAATTATACATAGGGCAGGTATAACACATTTGCAAAACACCTTCATGAACAGCATCAAGCTCTTTGTAAGCCGGTACAACAGAACCACCGACAAATGGCTTTACTACTAAGCGACCACCGCTGGCTTCAGTAATAGCTTCGCATAATTTATCATGATAAATTTGAGATGGATCAGTTGCAGGACCATGACCTGAAGATTTCCAGACAATCTTATCAGCTGCCAGTGCAGAAGTAGTCCCAACCATTAACAATACAGCTATTGCAATTATTGAAATTAACGATACAAATACTTTTTTACGAGAAAACATTTTTTCAACCTCCTTGATTATTTAATAGTCCTCAAGAACTATGTATATATTTTTTAGTTACATAGCTCTTTGGCAATATACCCTTATAGATTCTCACCCCCCTTCCATATTTAAAGATTCAGTTGTTTTGTTTGCTCTTCAATTCCCTTCAAATAATACTATCAATACGATTTCACTATACTCTTTCCTTCCCTTAATAGCCACAATATTTTAAAAAATTCCAGATTAATTTCGTAAACTTTCAGCTTATGCCCGATTTTAAGAAAGTTCTTGGCTATGGACTATACCATTATTCCTCTATCTACTTTTATAAAACCTGATCTTCGAATCTTTTCTGACTATTAATCTTTGGAAATGCTTTCCTTCTCTTTAAAACTCATTAAAAAGCTTCTTTATTTCTCTCTAAAAATTGTTTTATACACCTTCTAATCAGCTGAACTTTCTTAGGTTTGGGTTCGGTTAAGCTTATTGGTGGTTCACATATTTTAATCAAAGTATTAATTCCATATTGATGTACAATATCTGCATCATCACTGATGATTGCCGCTACTGCTATTACCGGGATATTGTATTTTTTGGCAATCTTGGCTACTCCAATAGGGGCCTTTCCGTAGATAGTCTGACTATCAATCTTCCCCTCTCCGGTAATTACCAGATCGGCATCTTTAATGGCTTGTTCGAGTTTCACTATCTCAATTATAATCTCAATACCCGGTCTAAGCTCTGCATTCAAAAATGCCATTAAACCTGCTCCTAATCCTCCCGCCGCTCCTGCGCCCGGTATATCTTTTATATCTTTATTTAAATCCCTTTTTACTATTTCAGCAAAATAAGCCAAAGATTCATCTAATTTTTTTATCATTTCCGGGGTAGCGCCTTTCTGAGGTCCATATATTTGAGCAGCCCCTTCTGGTCCGCAAAGCGGATTGCTCACATCCGAAGCTATTAATACTTTAGTCTCGGATAAACGATTATCCAAGTATTTTGTATCAATCCGAAAAACTTTTTTTAGTTCTCCTCCTCCAAAACCTATTTCCTTTCCGTCTTTATCTAATAATTTTGCCCCCAGGGCCTGAACCATTCCTGCCCCTCCGTCATTGGTAGCACTTCCTCCGATCCCGATAATCATCTTTCTACATCCCTGGTCTAATGCTGCCTTAATTAACTGACCGGTTCCGTAGGTAGTGGTTATCAACGGATTTCTTTTATTCTCCGGGACTAAAGTTAATCCTGACGCTTCAGCCATTTCAATAACTGCGGTCTTCTTATCTCCCAAAATTCCGTAAGAAGCCCAAACTTCATCTCCCAAGGGACCTTTAACTTTCTTTTTTAAAATTTCTCCTCCGGTGGCATTAACCAGGCACTGAACTGTCCCATCCCCGCCATCAGCCATAGGGATTTTTACAATTTCAGCTTCCGGGAAGATTTCTTTTATTCCTTGCTCTATTGCATCTGATACTTCTACAGCAGTCATGCTGCCTTTAAATGAATCCGGGGCTACGACTATTTTCATCGTTTTTTATACCTCAATTAGGAACTATATATTTCTTTAATTTGTTTACCATTATAAAATATACGCCATCACATATAAGATTTCCTTTGTATAATAGTATGAATTTATGACTTTTTATTAATTATTTTTTGTATAGTTTGCATATATTTTTAAAGTATCTTTACCCTTATTTCAAAGCCTTACTCCAAATTCTCACTAAAACCCTTATGAAATAAGGCTTTTAAGCACATCTAAAATAAGCCATTTTAAGCGCTTTTAAGCGCTTATTTTAAAAAACATAGCCAATCACTCCAGGCCGCCTCAAAAAACGCAGCCACGGCCATATTTCGATCAAGCCCTTATTTTACAAGGTTTTCAGCCTCCTAAAAATAGAGCTTTTAGCCCTTTTTTACCTCATTTTCTCCCTATTTTAGAAACACTGCCATTATCTCATACAACAAAAAAACGCAGAAACCCTTATGCCTTCTACGTTTTAAAGACTTAACATATTTCTCCATAAAAACCGATAATATACTAATTCCATATAGATCTATCCCCCCTTATTTATACCTTGTCTTTCGTAATAATAGAGGAGCTAAAACTAATAATCGTCCTCTTTCACAATTATATTTAAAGGTCTCATCCAGGTGTGGGGTGAGATGGTCTAAGCGGTATGTAAATCCCGTTAATCTATATATGTAATAAAAAGGTTATCAACTCATATCGAGCCGATAACCCTTTTATTACATATAGTCATTAAATTGATGATAGATTGCTTTTTATATTATTTTTCTTCGATTAGATTTCCAGCATTCGGACCTGGAATGCTGTTGTAGATTTTCTCTACTTTAAAGACAATCATTCCTTTAGCCGGAAGAGTCTCTTTAACTGACTTTACCCATTGTTTTAATTCTTTATATTCCGGACCCTCGTTAATATATTCAAAGGTTCCTTTCAGCTGATACCAAAGTTTATCTTCAGCCCTTTTGGTTAAAATGGTACCCTTGTTATTTTTTAGAACATTAGCCAAGGTTTTGTTAAAATAATTATCTGCCAGTATAATGGTCTCATCATCTTGTATTTTTTTTATGCCAATCATATTAATATTTGGATCTCCATCCGGGGTTGCAGTGCCAAAAACAACAGCTTTATCTTCTTTAAATATTTCTTGAATACTTTGTGGTATTTTCATTTTTTTTATCCTTTCTTTTTTTTATTATTCGGTTAGTGTGATAATAGTCTATATTATACTGATTGATATATAAAAAATCAAATTATTTTTTTTGAGTATTTGACTGAATATAAAATCATCTCTTTTAAGAAAACAGGATGTGTTTCTATCTATCTAAATGATTTTTTTATATCAGATTAATCAAGAAAAATAATAGAGGTATTAATGGGATTAAACTAAAAGTGGTAAATATCCAGCAAGAATTTGCCAAATCCAGATTTAACCCATACTGTGAAGGGGGTATTAAGGAATGAAATGCCACGGGGGCAGAAGAAAGAATGAGAATCACCTTGAGCGGTAAACCGTCATTAATTTGATGGTAGCCAAATAAAAAACCGATGGAAATCATGACAGCCGGTACAATCAAAAACTTGATAGCTGCGATTAAAATAGATTCTTTTAGGTACTGTCTTACTTTATTAAACTTCATGGAAAGGCCTATTGAAATCAATAATAAAATGGTACTTATTGGAATAAAAAGAGAAATAATCGTGGTATAAATTGCAGGCCGCAACAAACCTGATGCATTGAAGCTCAGTCCAATAATAATGGAAGCCAGTCCAACCAGAATAAAGGGATCTTTGAGCATCACTTTCAAATCAAAAGCATTTTGATCTTGTTGTTTGTCTTTCATTGAATAATATTTGGCAATGGAAAATCCGATTGCATAATAGGTTATTTGTATAAAAAAGGTATATAAAGGAACTAATTTATATCCTTCTTCTCCTAAAGATAGGAAGCAGATTAATCCTCCAATATTGATCAAATTACTAAAAAATCCACAACAAAAAAATGCCCCTGTATCTTTATTATTCAGACGGATGCGTCCGGCAATTAATATGGCAATTGTTCCTCCCAGGATGAGATTTAAAATACCCAACAGCGGAAAAAAAAGAAGTTTTATCTGATGAAAATCCATCATCCAGTAAATCCCGATATAAGTGAGAGGCATAAAAAATAATATGGCTAATTTTTGAAGAATTTTTCTTGCTTTCTCTAAAGAAAAAGGTAAACTTAGAATGGATTTTTTAACTAAAAGTTGTATTAAATATCCTATTGCTAAACTGATATAGATAATCAAAAAAGAATTTACTAATTGCTTGGTCAACAGAAAATGCTCCTTTTATTGTTTATGGTGGTATCGAATAAAAAATAAGAAAAAACCTCCTAAATGGTAAATAAAATCTGTTGGAATCTTTTCCCGAAAAACTGACCAACCCTAAAGGAAAGTGCGGAAAAAAAATATAGCCATAAAGGATTAAAATCATTGAAGGCTGACAGTAAGTTTTTTTCCTGATTAAAAGTTTATTCTCTATTTTTTCTTTGACGTATAGTTAATTAGATAGCATATCATAAAATTATCTTTTTTGAAAAAAATATTTTAAAAATAATAAGTCAAGAAAAATATATTGATAAAAATAATATCATATCTTGCATAGTTTTCAAAATGAATATAAATATCTGAGGTAATTAATAAGGTCAGATTTTACAGGCTGACTCCGTATAATATATATTACTCCCTTAAAATAAGCCATTTTAAGGGCTTATTTTAAAAACATAGCCAATCACTCCAGGCCGCCTTAAAAAACGCCGCCACGGCCATATTTCGCTCAAGCCTTTATTTTACAAGGCTTTTAACCTCCTTAAAATACCATTTTTGGCCTTTTTTTACCTCATTTTCTCCCTATTTTGGAAGCACTACCAACATTCTTTATAACAAAAAAAACGCAGAAACCCTTATGTCTTCTACGTTTTAAAGATTTAACATTTTTCTCCATAAAAACTGATAATAGACTAATTTTATATAAATTTATCCTCTTTATTTATGCCCTGTCTTTCGTAATGACAGAGGGGCTAAAACTAACAATGGCAGGGGGTTTGTACCCCCCCTGCCAGCATCTTAATGGGCAAACGTTAAAAAGAACGGACAGCCCGAACCCTTATCTCGGCAATAGCCTTAGTGAATGTCGACTGAAAACCATTCCAGAAATTCTGTTGCCATGCAGTTCCTGCATCGTTCTCAGACGAAGTCCAATAGTAGTCGACATTCCATACAGTCGCAAAACCACCTACTCCCCAAGGAATTAGATTAGTATTTATTTCGTGAAGCTCATCTTTTGAGGGAAGAAACCAGTCATCATATGTTATCAAATTATTATCTATGGAAAGATAATAACATAATTGTGCTGCCTTACCTGTTTGCAAATGATTATCCAACCAATCTACAATAATACCCGTATTGTCCATCCCGGTTCCGATTCCGGTTTCTGTTCCTCCTATTAATTCCCAGGTACCACTCCACAATATTCCATTCCATTCAGTAGATGCAGGGGCGGCTTCCAGATATCTCCAACCGTCTGTCGCATAATTTGGATTGATATAGAATATCAAACCACCTGCAGGACCTTCATCCCGAAGTGAATATGTAGTCCACTTGGCATAGAGTGTCACATTAGATGCACCCAAAACAAAGGTCGATCCTGCCGCTCGATCTGTACCATTTCCGCTGCTCCAGGTGTTCCAATCGGAAAAGATGTAGCCGTCTTTAACCAGTGCACCTGTGTTTCCCAGAACAGTCACTGTTGTTCCGTATGTGTAAGAAGTCGGACCTGCCGGAACTGTGCCGCCCGTGTTACCGTTGCCATTATAGGTCACGGTGTAGGAATTAATCGTCCACTTGGCATATATTGTCACATCGGCTGTCACCGTATCGGTTGTAAAATCCCAGACATTTGTACACGCGAGTTCTTTATACCAACCGCCAAAGGTATGGCCTGTCTTCGTGGGTGCCGTTGGTTCTGTCGCCTTCCCACCGTGTTCTACAGTCTGAGAAACTACCGCAGTACCACCTTGAGAATTAAAGCTCACGGTGTAGGTGTTAATGGTCCATTTAGCATAGAGTGTTACATTAGATGCACCCAAAACAAAGGTTGATCCTACCGCTCGATCTGTACCTCCGCCATCGGCTTCAGTATTCCAACCGGAAAAGGTGTAATTAGTTCTGACTAATGTACCCGTGTTATCCAGTACCGTCACAGTTGCTCCGTATTCGTAAGGACTCGATGAGTCTACCGGGGCTGTTCCACCTGTATTATCATTGCCATTATAGGTCACGGTGTAGGTGTTAATCGTCCATTTGGTATAAACTATAATGTCAGCGGTTACTGCTGTACTTGCCGTAAACTCAGTTCCGCTACCGTTTGCTTCTGTGTTCCAATTAGTAAAAGTATAGCCTGTTCTAGTCGGTGCTGTTGGCAGCGTACCCACATTGCCACCATGTGTTGCTGGTTTTGTCGTCGGGTCAGCTTCTGTATCACCACCATTTTTGTCAAAGGTTACGGTGTAAGTGTTGATGGTCCACTTGGCATAGAGTGTTACATTAGATGCACCCATAGTAAAGGTAGAGCCTTCCGCTCGAGGTGTGCCATTGCCATCGGCTTGAGTATTCCAGCCGGCAAAGGTGTAACCGGTTTTAACCAGTGTGCCCGTATTGCCCAGTACAATCACGGTTTCTCCCGGTTCATAGTAGTAACTATCAGAAGGAACGGTACCGTCAGTATCTTCATTACCATTATAATTTACAATATAGGTGGGTGCTGTCGACCGAAAAGCCCGGGCAGCACGAACCCGAACGGCGCTGTTGTCTTTAGAGTAGCTACCCGAGGTGGAGCCAGGCCAGAAGTACTGGAACCGCGCGCCTAAGGCATTAACCTCAGACGAACTCCAATAGCTGTCGTTAGCAAAACCACCAACTCCCTCACTATAAAGGTTTGTATACATTAGATTTAATTCATCTACCGAAGGTAGGAACCAGTCATTATAAATACCTATCGTCAGGTCATTACATAACTTTGCTGCACTTTCCGTATGTCCTGTTTGTCCAATTATTGCAGTAGTATTTGTTTGACCTGTCCCTATCGCTGTTCCTTGTGCAGAAATTCCTATTTCAACGTCGATTATATTACTCCATGCTTGTGATGGTCCTGCACTCTGGTCGCTAGGAGCGGCTTCCAGATACTGCCAACCATCGGAAACAGAGCCTTTATCATAGAAGATCAAGCCGCCTGCAGGACCGGTTGCCGTGATAGCCGACCACTCTGCGTAAAGCGTTACATTCGCTGTTCCCATATTAAAACTATCCGCTGCGTCATAGCTCGTTCCGCTGCCGTCAGCGGCGGTGTTCCATCCGGTAAATAAAAATGATATCCCATCCTGAGTTTTTTCAAGATTTCCCGTATTACCGAGTACTGTCACACTGTCTCCCTGTCCGTAGTTGTTGGCATCAGAAGGGACTGTTCCACCCGTGCTGCCATTGCCATCATAAGTCACGGTGTAGGTGGGAGTTGCTGATGGAGCTGGTGCTGGTGGAGAAAGGAAATCCTCTACTGCCTGCTCAATAACTGCTGATTCAGTGGGATCTCCTCCGGCTTCTATTATACTGGTTACATTGCTTAAAACATCATCAAAGTTCGGGTCAGCTGCAATATCGGCTAAATTGATATCAGCTAAGTTAGCT
>Ga0255384_10028_pt1 | contig 26611 bp, 21 predicted proteins | sample ANMaggSeSYBR01F7_FD_182106 | JGI IMG/M metagenome (GOLD analysis project Ga0255384, IMG submission 182106) | Sediment cell enrichment communities from methane seep in Santa Monica Basin, California, United Staets - ANME aggregate JGI... | ecosystem: Environmental > Aquatic > Marine > Cold seeps >... | reverse complement strand
CGGGGCATAGCGAAGCGGTGCCCCGGAGGGCCTGGGGCATCACCTGCGGTTCTGCCACCAGCCACCCCAGCGACTTTACAGTTGATAATTCCATAATACTCCCACCAAAACCAAAACAGGAGCTTTATCATGTCAAATACCAACCGACGTGAATTTTTGAAGACTTCGGCCGTTGCGGCCGCGGCTGCATCGACCTTTGCCGCCCCGGCTATCGCAAAGAACAAGGCCGGCGCGAACGACCGCATCCGCGTGGCGTTGCTGGGCTTGGGCGGAAGGATGCACTGGCACGTCCGTGCACTGGCCGAGATGGCCGACGACGTCGAGATCGTCGCGATTTGCGATTGCGACCAGAAAAAACTCGACTCGGCGGCCAAGGACATGCCCACGCTGGAGGGCAAGAAGCTGACCACTTACACCGACATGCGGAAGATGTTCGACGACAAGTCGATCGACGCGGTCGACATCTCCTTGGGCGACCGCTGGCACGCACTGTCGACCATCTGGGCATGTCAGGCCGGCAAGGACGTTTACGTCGAGAAACCGTGTACGCACAATCTATTTGAAGGCCGCCAGACGGTCGCTGCCGCCCGGAAGTACAACCGCATGGTCCAAATCGGCACGCAGATGCGGTCCAGCCCTAACATTGCCGAAGGCATCCAGAAGATGAAGGAGGGTGTTATCGGCGACGTCTACATGGCACGAGGAGTTGACTTCAAACTCCGCGGCAACCTTGGCAAGCACAATCCACGACCGGTGCCGAAGGGACTGGACTGGGACAAGTGGCTGGGCCCCAAGCCGATGCACGAGTACAGCTCGTTCTGGCACCGACGGTGGTATTTCATTCTCGAGTTGGCCAACGGTCCGTTCGCCAACCAGGCAGTCCACCTGCTGGACATTATCCGTTGGGGACTGGGCCTGAACGAGCATCCCACGCGCGTGACCGCCACGTGCGGGACGTTTGTCCACGAGGACGACCGCACCTCGCCGACGCACACTGCGTTGACCTTCCAGTTCGGCAATACCAAGAAGTATGTCACCTACGAGCACCGCTCCTGGTACACCAACTCCGAAGCGGGGTTCCGGGACGAGTACCCGTTCATGCAACGGGATTTTCCAGTTGGAACGATCTTCTTCGGCAGCAAGGGCCACCAGATATTTCCCGACTACAGCAGCTACCGCACCTTTATGGGGCTGAAGTGTGAGCCGGGGCCTAGCAAGGTGTACGACTGGTTTTCCGAGAAGGTCAACGTGGATCCGAATAAAGTCAACCTGGATTCGCTGATCGACGTGCCTCACTTTCAGAACTGGATCGCCGCATGCCGCGCACGCGATCACAAGGTGCTCGCCGCCGACGTCGAGGAAGGCCACAAGTCGATGGCGCTGTGTCTGCTGGCTCGCACCGCCTACCAGGTCGACCGGCCCATCAACTTCGATCCGGCCACCGAAACGATTATCGGCGATGAGCAGGCCGACGCCATGCTCAACAAGCCGAGCTACCGCAAGCCGTACGTCGTACCGGAGGAAGTGTAGTTGATACGGCACACAGTGTTGTTAAGCCCACGGGTTGTAACCCGTGGGCTTGGGGTGTCGCAAAAACACAAATCCTAAATTGGAGGATTTTTGAAATGGGTTATCATACTAACTGCCGTCAATTGCTAAAAAACGCTGCACTGGCCGGAGCAGGATTCTTAATGGCCGGTACCGATGTTTTGGCCGAAGATGACTCTCCCAAGAAAAAGGAACCGATGAAACTGCGACCGCACCATCTTCTCGATATTGTAAGCGCCCACGGCCGCGGCGTGAAATTCAAGCCGAATCCCTATGGACATTCCTTACACATTGTAGCGCCGATTGTCATATCGAATTTGGACCTGAAGGTGGAATTCATGATCGGGGCGGATGCTATTTGCCATGGTTGCAAACACCTGCTGCCGAACGGTCTGTGCGACGACGTTTTGCACCAGCTCTCACCGCCGATTTCCAAGCAAAAGTACAACGACGATCTGGACCACAGGTTGTTTGATTATCTGAAATTCACAGCCGGAACGGTTATGACCGTTCTGGAATTTCTCAAAATAGTCAATGAAAAGGTGCCTGGTATCGAAAAGATATGCACGCATCCGAAAGAAAATCAACAGCAGCGATTAAAAGGCTTGGTGCTATGCTTGCAAAAGTTTGGCATCAGGAAAAAAGAAAATACCACAGGATAAAACAATAAAACTATGAGCAAAACCAAAACCGTGCGCTGGGGCGTCGTCGGGCTGGGGTTCTTCGGCGAAGTGCACGCCGACACGCTCACCGCAATGCCGGGCATCGAACTGGCCGCACTATGCACCCGCCGCGAGCAGCGGCTGGCCGAGTTGGCCGACCGTTACGACGTGCCGGGCCGGTACACCGACTATCACGATCTGCTGGCCGACAAGTCGATCGACGTGGTAAGCATCACCACCCATGTGGACGACCATCGCGATATCACTGTCGCTGCACTGCAAAGCGGCAAGCACGTGTTCCTTGAGAAGCCGATGGCCAGGACCGTCGAGGACTGCGACCTAATAGTCGAGGCGGCCGGCAGCAGCGACGGGCTGTTTATGGTCGGCCACATCTGCCGGTTCGATCCGCGCGTGGCAATGGCCAAACAAGCAATCGAGGAGGGCCGCGTCGGGCGGATCATATCGATGCACGCCCGACGCAACCTGCCGAGGGCCGTCGGCCGCGAGGTGCTCGACAAGATTTCCGCCCTGGCGGGCGACGGCATCCACGACATCGACCTGATGCTGTGGTTCAGCGGTGCCAAACCGACGAGCGTTTACGCCCAAGAAGTACACCCGGGCGATTGCAAGTACCCCGACGGCGGCTGGGCGATGATCCGCCTGGAGGGCGACATGGTCGGCGTGATCGAATCGGTTTGGCATCTGCCGGATAGCACCCCGTATGCAATCGACGCCCGCATGGAGGTAATCGGTACGGAAGGGGCGTTGTACATCAACTGCGGCCAGGCAGGGCTTGAGATACACGACCAACAAGGCAACCATCTGCCCGACACCATGTACTGGCCGCAGGTATCCGGCGAGCGATTCGGCATACTTCGTTCGGAATTGCGATACTTTGCCAACTGCGTGGCCGAAGGACGTACGCCGGATCGCATTACACCGGATGAATCGCGTGCGGCGGTAGCAATGGTAGCCGCCGCCGAGGAATCGTCGAAAACCGGAAGAGTTGTGTACTTATGATAAGAACAAGAACATTACTAGCGTTTATTCTTTTTGGGCAGATGATTTGGGTAACGTGTACGCACGGACACGAAGAAACCATACAGCAAGATGCGTCGTTTGTTCTCCACGCCGACAACTTGACCGCGAAAATTTCGGCGTCGGATGGCCGCATCACGTCGCTTGCCGTCCACGGTCGCGAGTTACTTGTGAATCCAGGTGAGATGCGTATACAAGTCGGCAAGGACGCCCCTGTTTCGTTCGGAAAAAACTTCGAGAACTTTGCGGTCACTCAGCAAGAAGGTATCGTCATAGCGGAAGGACGCGACGCAAAATCTGGTATTGCGGTTCGCGTTGAGTGGATCGCCGAACGTGATCTCCAGTGCCGCGTGAAACTAATCAACAGCAAGGAGCCTCGGCTTGAAGCCGCGGTCGTACTGCATCTGCCGTGTAACCAACAGAAACTACGCATTCTGGCGCCGGCAGGTGATGACCATATGACGGTTGATTTTTCGCAGCCTCTTGGATTCGGCTTTCGTGGTCGTGGACGTGGGCTGGTGATTCCCGCCGTATCGTTTTATCACCCCGAAAAAGATTGGGGAATAACGTGCTTTGCCGATCTCAAACTGCCGACACGTGGCTTCGAGTTGAAATTCGGCGACAAACCACCGTCAATTACTGCCAGCCGCGTCCACTTGCGACTCGAGCCGGGCAAGCCGGTAACCGTTTCGATAGTTCTCTTCGGCCATAAGGGTGACTGGCGGCCGGGATTGGGAAGAATCCTCGAGCGTTACCCTGAGTTCTTCGTCGTGGCCGATCATCGGATACCACAGCTCCATGGTGCTTTCGTGTGCAGCGGCGGCACCCCGTCGGAACACACCATTGCCTCCTGGAAGCGTCAACACGTTCAGACCGTTGAGATTCACTGCACGCTGCCGTTTTACGGCCGACACCTACCGCTTAGCGAACGGTGGACGGTCTTCGCCGACGACCGTTGGCACCGGCTCCGCGAGAAGCCTGATCCTGAAAAACCGACCGAGGACGCCTCGTGGAAAGTTATCCATGCTTACGTTACCCGTAAGCATCCACCAAACATTTCCGTTGCGGAGATCAATGCCTACATCCGCCGGCTTCATGACAAAGGCATTTATGCGTTGATGTACTTTAATCCCACCGAGGCCTGGAAACCTTGGGCGTTGGAGAACTACGCGAGCGATCTGGTGCGGAAAGCCGACGGCAAGTGTGTGCCCGTTTGGCACGAAAGTTGCCTTATGTGCCCCGATCCCGATAGTCCATGGGGTAAGAATTTGTTGGCCGAGTTCGAAAAGATGATGGACCTATATCCTGAAGCTGATGGTTTCTTTTTCGACCAGTCGTGCTACGACATGCTCGATTATGCGCACGACGACGGGCTGAGCATTCAGAACGGGCGTACGGCCTATCGCATGGGTTGGGCAATCAACCAGATTAGCGAGCGGTGTCGGAAAATGGCCAAGGCACGTGGCAAATTCATGTGGTGGAACGGCCCGTACAATATCGACATTGCTCGCTTCGCCGAAGGAATGATGGCCGAGGCCGGTAACGAGAGCCAGGTGCGGAGAATCCAGTACCTGACGATTGGCGGTCGGGCGTCGTGTACGCTTTCCAGGAAGGATGAGAGCACGCTTCGGAACTGCGCGGCCTACGGCATTTATCCCACGTCTATGCACAACGACGAGATGCGCCGCCTCGCCGCACGTTACTGGCCTGTTTTTGAGATGTTTCGCGGCAAGCGTTGGGTGCTTACAGCCCATGCGTTGCAGCTTCCAGATGGTGCACGGGGTAATATCTATCGTCTGCCGGATGGCAATGTGCTTGTGGTCACGGCAAGCATGGATCGTTCGATAGACAGCGGGCTCTTCGATTCCGACAGCCGATTGACCGTCCGTTTACCCGATGCTGAACAGTTCCGCGCCGCTTACTTCATCTCGCCCGATTTACTGGGCAAACGACGACTTCCGCTGCAACGTGATGGAAAAACTTTCCATATTTCCATACCACGCCATTGTAGTGTCTCGACAATTTTGTTGGCGAAGGCGGGCGTTCACGTTGCCTTGGATGCTCCCTTTAATATTGTGGCGGAACGGAGTGTTGAGGCGGCAGCCGTTGTAGACAATTGGACGAACAAAACCGTTGCAGGCCGTTGGACCTTGCCGGCATGGAAAGACGAGCCGATCCAAGTCGCGCCGGGCGCTTCCGTCCGCCGGACCTTCCGTGTTGAAGCCTCGGTCGGATACCAGGATATGCGCAAGGCAGTTGCCTGGAACGCCCGTCTGGACGACAAAGACTACAATAGCAATTTTGAATTTTACGCGGATAAACCGTCAAAGGTTAACTCGCAGTAGTCGAGTGTGCTCTTCCGTAGAATATGGCGTTACGGTTTATGGTGAATAGTGGATGGCGGTTAAAAAAACTATCCACTATCCACTATCCACTATCCACTATCCACTATCCACTATCCACTATCCACTATCCACTATCCACTATCCACTATCCACTATCCACTATCCACTATCCACCATCCACCATCCACCATCCACCATCCACTATCTACTTTTAGGAGTGTAACCATGAAGCGCAGAGAGTTTTTACCCGCGTGCCTGAGCGTTCCGATACTGGGCATGGTATCCGGCTGTTGTTCTGTCGGGCCGACGAACAAGCAAAAGGAACCGAACAAGATGGTCTTCTCGCACATCGGTATTGTCACGACCGAGAAGAAGCCCAAGGAAAGGTTCGTCGAGGCCACGCGCGTTTGGGTGACCGATTTTCAGAACCATCCGTATCATGTCGAGTGGCTGCGGTTCGAGCCGGATACGACACTGACCGGTCCGGTCCGCGAGATGCCGCACGTGGCATACGAGGTGGACAGTATCGCCGAGGCCAGCAAGGGTATGAAAGAACTGCTCGCACCGTTCGATGCCGGTATTGCGGTCGTCGGATTCTATCAGACCGAAGACGGTGCAGTCGTTGAATTCATGGAAATGAAAGAAGAGGAGAAATAACATAATGCCGGATATTAAAAACGTTATGGTGACCGGCGCCGGCGGCAAGCTGGGCGGTCCGCTCTGCGAGGAGTTACTAAGGAACGATTACCATGTCATTGCCGCCGACGTACGTTTGCCGATCGGGGTAGACGGTGTCGAGGAGGTCCAGGCGGATATCGCCGATGCCGATGCCATTGAAGAACTGGTCGCGCGCAGCGACGCGGTAATCCACCTGGCTTCCTGCAAGGAAGACCGCGAGGCGGTAATCGACGTCAGCGCTCGCGGCACGTTTAACGTGCTCGACGCGGCGATGCGCACCAGAAAACCCAAACGAGTCGTCCTGGCCAGCGGCGATGCGGTAAACGGAATCTACTTCAACCCGCAGCCGGTGCCGATCCGCGAGGACATGCCCATGGCCCCTTACCCGGGCTACTACGCCTTCTCGAAGGTGATCGAGGAGACGATGTTCCGGCAGTTCTACCACCAGGCCGACGTGCCGACCGTCTGTATTCGCATGTCGTGGATTCAGTCCGAAGACGACATCCTCAACCACCTGACCGTTGCCGGCGAGGGATTCGGCATACCGGTGTGGACCGAGTTGATGGACGAGCAACAGCGTGCGAAATTCGCCGACGGGCGCGACGCGGCCGTGGCATTGCGACACCCCGACGGCCGACCGATGCGCCGGCACGTCGCCGCCGTCGAGGATTGCGTGCAGGCGTATCTCCTGGCGCTGAAAACCGAAGGTATCGAGGGCGAGACGTTCGGCGTCGCCATGGCCGAGCCGTTCGACTACGCCGAGGCGGCCGCATACGTCGCTGAAAAGCTGGGTATCGAAGTGCTCGAACTGGTCGATCCGATCGGCCAGGATTTTTGCATCGACATTGCCAAGGCCCGATACGTGCTCGGCTACCGGCCGCAGTACGATATACGCGGGCTGATTGATCACGCCGTCGAGTTCCGCCGGTCCGGCAAGCAGCACCGTGCCCGATCGGGTGCGAAGGGATAGCAGGCAAGAAAATGGCAGATTATTCAATTTGGCTCCTGGAATATGCACGAGTCGTTGAACAGCCCGTCGGCAGCCTGTTTGCCAGCGTGTTCAATCAAGGTTCGACCGTTATGCCTTTCTGCTACGCCGTTATCAAGGGCGAAGGGCACGTTGCAATGATCGATGTCGGATACGACTATTCCGGGTACAATAAGCACATTGCCGACATCTCCGGCTGTTCCATGTGGCAGCCGCCGGCAAAGGTCCTCGAGGCAATTCACCTGAAGCCGGAGGATATCGATACGGTTCTTCTTACCCATGCCCATTTCGATCACATGGGCAATATCGGCGATTTCCCAAATGCTCATTTCTTTATTCAACAAAGGGAACTCGATAAATGGATGTGGGCACTGAGCCTGCCGGAACGCTTCGGCTGGATCAGAAATCCCGTCAATCCACAAGATGTCTACGATCTTTGTCAACTATCAAGTGAGCACAGGCTCACGCTCGTAGACGGTGCCATGGAGAATGTGTTGCCGGGGGTCGGTCTAATTCCGGCACACGATACGCATTCTTTCGGATGCCAATACGTGGTAATCGACAACGAATCTGACGATATGAAAGAACCTTGGATTTTTGTGGGCGACAACCTGTTCTCCTACAAAAACGCCAAAGGAATTGAAGGCAACGGAGTCTACATGCCGATAGGGCTTTGCCATTGCAATTCGGTTGAACTGGTCTGCTCGATAGACGAGTTGATGCAACGTGTCGATGGAAATGAGCAAAGGCTGATTATCTTCCACGAAGAACAGTCGTGGAACGTGTTTCCGTCGTGGGAGGAACCGCACGGATTGCACATAGCAGAGGTGTGCTTGGCCCCTGGAGAAAAGTCATTGGTTCCAACGGAGAAGCGGCATGGATAAACAATACCTGCTGGGCGTTGATATCGGAACCTACGAGTCCAAAGGTGTTATTACAACGCTCGACGGCCGTGTGGTCAGCAGCCGAGTAAGTCCGCACGATTTGTCTATCCCAAGGCAAGGTTGGGCGGAACACGACCCCGAGGCCGTTTGGTGGGGGGATTTCGTCTCGATTGTGAAAAATCTCCTGGCCGATTCCGGCATTGCACCAGAGGAAATCATTGCGGTAGGTGCCAGCGCAATCGGGCCGGACCTGCTGCCGGTCGATTCGCAATGCAAACCGCTACGTTCCGGCGGGATACTGTACGGCATCGACACGAGAGCGACCGCCGAGATCGACGAGCTTGAAGAACGCATCGGGCGCGATGTGATATTCCAAAAATGCGGCAACGCGCTCTCCGCCCAGGCCGTCGGGCCGAAAATCTTGTGGCTAAAAAAAAACGAGCCGGACGTCTATCGCAAGGCGTCCAAGTTTGTAACTGCCACGACCTTTATCGTGGCACGGCTTACTGGCAGGTACGTTATCGACCACCTAACGGCGTCTACCTGGATACCGCTCTATGATTTCGCAACGCAGACATGGGGAGATATGTGCGAGGGGATCGTCGAGCCGCAGCGGCTGCCGGAAATTGCCTGGGCGACGGACGTTGCGGGAGCAGTGACCCGTGATGCTGCGCAACAGACCGGCCTTGCCGAGGGTACGCCCGTTGTTGTCGGCACTGTCGATGCCGCCGCCGAGGCCGTAAGCGTCGGCGTGGTAAGGCCCGGACAGATGATGTTGATGTACGGATCGACGGTCTTCATGTACGTCGTACAGGCCGAACCGAAAACCGACGAGCGGCTTTGGGCGCTGCCTTACGTTTTTCCTGGAACGTCGGCATTGGCCGCGGGCATGTCGACCAGCGGCTCGCTCACACGGTGGTTCAGAGATCAATTGGCCCCGGACTTGACGGCTGCCGAGGAAAGTTCCGGTGTAAATGCCTATGAGGCGCTTATGAAAGAGGCGGAAAAGGTCCCGGCCGGGTCCGAGGGACTCGTTGTGCTGCCTTATTTCAGCGGCGAACGCACGCCAATCAACGACCCGAAGGCTCGCGGAACGTTTTTCGGCCTTACACTGGCACATTCCAGGGGGCATATGTACAAGGCCGTTCTCGAGGGAATTGCCTACGGGATCAAGCACCACTTCGACGTTATGGGGTCGATGGACGCCGAACCCGATGAAGTCGTCGCGGTGGGCGGCGGTACCAAAAATCGTCTGTGGTTACAGATTGTGAGCGATGTTTGTAACCTGTCGCAGAAGGTTCCGGCGGTAACGCTTGGGGCTTCTTACGGCGATGCGTTTCTTGCCGGCGTCGGTGCCTCGGCATTCTCGTCGTACACGGATATCGACCGGTGGGTGCGCGATGTGCGCACAATCGAACCGAATCCTGCAAACACGGAATTGTATGGGAAGTACGAGGATGTTTACTTGGAGCTTTACCGTCGCAACAAGGATTTGATGCATGAACTCTGGGGGCTGGCACAATAAAAAAGCCGCTTGCGGCTTCGCAGCAATTATGCCAAAAAACATCAACAAAGGAGATATCTAAAGTGAGTTGGATCGAGGATACATTTGGAACCCGAAAACCGGTTATCGCAATGTGCCACCTGCGCGCCTTGCCCGGAGATCCAGGCTACGATCCTGAGAAGGGTATGGACTGGGTGGTCGAGCAAGCGCGTGCGGATTTACTCGCGCTTCAAGCCGGCGGTGTGGATGCGATTATGTTCTCCAACGAGAGCAGCTTGCCGTATCTGACAAAAGTCGAGCCGATTACCACTTCATGCATGGCTCGAATTATTGCAGAACTGTTCGGCGAAATCAAAGTCACGTTCGGTGTCAACGTACTCTGGGACCCCGTGGCTTCCATCGACCTGGCCGTTGCTACCGGTGCTTCCTTCGTGCGGGAGATTTTTACCGGCGTATATGCAAGTGATTACGGAACGTGGGACACCAATTGCGGCCAGGCGATTCGTCATCGACACACGATCCACGGCGACGGCGTAAGGCTGTTGTTCAACATCGTGCCGGAGTCCGCCGTATACATGGCACAGCGCGATATTGCGGATGTTGCCCGATCGACCGTATTCAACACGCAACCGGATGCCTTGTGTGTTTCCGGATTGACTGCCGGGGCCGAGACCTCCGCCGAGGCCCTGAGGGCGGTTAAAGAGGCCGTTCCAGACACGCCCGTCTTTGCAAACACGGGCGTTCGGCTGTCGAACATCGAACGGCAGTTGGCCGTCGCAGACGGAGCTATCACCGGAACCGCATTTAAGCGAGATGGGTATATATGGAACGAGGTCGACCAGCAGCGCGTACAGGCCTTCATGCAAAAGGTGCGAGAAGTCCGCAGTTGAGGACTTCGTAGGGTGCGTAAAACGCACAGCAATTGGGTATCACCGCAATGGATAAACGTTGGAAGCAAGTAGCGGATGTTTTGGTAAACTACTCGGCGGAGGTTCAACCCGGCGAGCGAGTGATGATTGCCATGGGAGAGGTTGCATCGTATCCGCTGGTGCACGCCGTGTACGAAGCCGCCGTAAAAAAGGGTGCCCATGCACAGGTGCAGTTTCTCTCGGAATCGCTGCGACACTGCTTGATGAAATACGGAACCGGCGAGCAGGTGAGTTGGGTGCCCGAAATCGAAGCCTACGGTATGGACTGGGCCGACGTCTATTTCGGCCTGCGCGGCGCCTACAACCTTCATGAACATGCGGACGTTCCCACCGATGTGTTGGCGACCGGTCAACAGGCCATGGGAAAAGTGTCCAAAATGCGGTGGGAAAAAACCCGATGGTGCCTCGTCCGAGTGCCGAACGAGGAATTTGCACACCAGGCCGAAACAGACCTGGAAACCGTTATGGATATGTTCTTCGATGCCTGCCTGATCAATTGGCCGGAAAGGGCGAAAGAATGGAAAGACATCGCACGGAACCTGGAACGGGGCGACCTTGTGCGAGTGGTTGGAAAAGATACCGATCTGAGCTTTTCGGTAGCGGGCCGTAAGTGGAGCGTGGGCGGCGGAAAGATCAATATGCCCGACGGCGAGATATTCACCGCCCCGGTCAACAGCACGTTAAACGGTCACATTTATTTCGAGTTTCCAGGTGTATTCGGCGGACGTTTGATCAACAACATCCGCTTGTCGTGGAAAGACGGTTCACTGATCGAGGCAACTTCATCCACGAATCAGGATTACTTGCACAAGATCATTGATTCCGACAAGGGAGCCGGCCGGCTTGGAGAGTTCGGCTTTGGCACAAACCACAAGATAGATCGATTTTGCAAGGATATTTTAATCGACGAGAAGATCGGCGGCACCGTCCACATCGCGCTGGGACGTGCATACCAGGAATGCGGAGGAAAAAACGTCTCTGCAATCCACTGGGATATCGTTAAAGACATTCGACACCACGGCGCCGTCTACCTCGACGGGCAGCCGGTTTTTGAAAACGGTGGATTCCGTAGCTGTTAATTCAACGTATAACTACACCACAAACCTTTATTCTATTTTGGAGCTGATTATGAATCTATCAGAAAAAGTAATCCTCGTTACCGGCGGGACCTCGGGCATCGGAGAGGCATGCACCGAACTGTTCGCACGCTCCGGGGCAAAGGTCGTTGCCATGTCGATCCAGGAAAAAGAAGGCAAGGAACTGGCCGATCGCCTGACCGGCGAAGGCTGCCAGTGCATCTTCCAATTCGGCGACGTGAGCAAGGAAAAAGACGTCAAGGCGGCGGTCGATCTGGCCGTCGAGAAATTCGGCCGGCTCGATGCCGTACACGCCAACGCCGGCGTGTTGCGAAACCAGAAGATCACCGACATAACGCTCGACGATTTCCACCTGATGCTCAACGTCAACCTGCTCGGGCCGGTGCTGCTGTGCAAATACGCCGTTCCGGTGATGGAAAAACAAGGCGGCGGGGTGATCTGCTTTACCACCTCGGTGGCCGCCGACATCGGTTTCCCCGAACATGCCGTCTATGGTGCTTCCAAGGCGGCTGTGGTATCATTGATACGTAGCCTGACGACCGACCACAGCCCCAACGGGGTGCGATTTGTGGCCGTCAGCCCGGGCACGATAGACACACCCATGTTGGCCGCCTCCTGCGAAGGCTGGGATAAGCCTAAGGAGGAGTTGTACGCCGAGGTGGCCAAGAAAATACCCGTCCAACGGATGGGCCAACCAATCGACGTCGCCAAAGCCGTGGCGTTCCTGCTAAGCGACGACGCCGGGTTTATCGGCGGCAGCGTCGTACACATTGAGGGCGGCACACTGGCGCTGCCGCCGTGGTAGACATTACACACCATCGTTCTTTTAACAAAGGAGACTCACATGCGTTTCAGTTCAATCAGTACAGGCACACTGGCGGTGATTTGTGTTTTGGCTCTTGGCATTTCGGCCTCGGCCGACGAGCCGGCCGTGCCGATAAAGGCCGGCATTATCGGAATGGACGCCCACGCTCTGCCGTGGACGAAGATTATCAACAACCCCAAGGCGACCGGCGAACTGGCCGAGATTACCATTGTGGCCGGCTACCCGGGCGGCAGCCCCGATATACCGCAGAGCGTGGAGTTGCTCGAAAAGAGTGTCGAGCCGTGCCGCAAGCTGGGCGTGGAGATCGTCGATTCGATCGACGAGTTACTGAAGAAGGTCGATGCAGTGCTGCTGCTGAGCATCGACGGCCGACCGCACCTGGAGCAAGCCCGCCCGGTATTCGCCGCCGGAAAACCGGTCTTCATCGACAAGCCGATAGCCGGCTCGTTGGCCGACGCGATCAAGATATTCCAGCTTGCCCAGGAGCACAATGTACCGTGTTTCTCCAGTTCATCGCTCCGGTTCGCCAGGCGGGCGATCGGCATAGGCGACGACCCCAAGCTGGGCGAGGTGCGCGGCTGCGACATGTACAGCCCGTGCGCGCTGGAGCCGCACCATCCCGACTTCTTCTGGTACGGCATTCACGGCGTGGAGCCGCTGTTTACGATAATGGGCACCGGCTGCAAGTCGGTTACCCGGGTGTACACCGAGGGCACCGACGTAGCCGTGGGCGTTTGGGCTGACGGCCGGGTGGGCACGTTCCGCGGCATCCGTGACGGTCGGCGCGGCTACGGTGCGACCGTATTCGGCAGCAAGGGTATCGTGCCCGGCGGCGGGTTCGACGGCTACGAGCCGCTGATCGTCGAGATCGTAAAGTTCTTTAAGACAGGCAAGCCGCCGGTCAGCGCCGAGGAGACGCTCGAGATATTCGCCTTCATGGAGGCCGCCGACGAGAGCAAGCAGCAGGGCGGCCGGCCGGTGACGCTCGAAAGCGTCATGGAAAAGGCACGAGAGGCCGCCGCTGTAAAATAAACATTTAGCCCCGGGTGAATACACCCGGGGCACGTGAGCAAAACGCTTGCCCGCTGTGTATTCATGGCGGGCTAAACAGGAAAATTGCTAACCAACTTCAGCAACGGCGGCGATCTCTTCCACCGGTGCGTTGGGGTCGGGTTGTTCGGTCTTTGTGCCGTCTTTGAATACGGTCGTCATTGCAAGCGTGGCAACGAGCATGCAGACAAGCGACACCGCCCAAATCTTGCGCCATTCGAACCGCCCGTCCTTGCTGCACCGATCCATAGTAATGCCGGCGAACTGGGTGCCAAGGAACAGTCCTATTCCCATGGTTGCGGCAAATACAAGTGCCTGTGCCGAACTGACGATATCGGGCGTGGAGATTGCATTTACGTAGATTTGACCGACAATTACGAACAACACATACGCAATTCCGTGCAACGGCTGTCCGGCAACGATCAACCATTTCGGCTTGCCGATCACGTACATAACATACATTACCGCCCACGAGGCGACACCGATTGACAACGTCCATTGGAACCCGATCGCTTTTAAGCATAGCCCCAGCAGGAACCAGGTAGCCAGCGCCTGGGCGGCTTGTGCAACGGCCATCGCCGCAGGTACGTTCTTCGGCTGGACGCCGAAGTCTTGCATGTACTGTGCCGTGCCGAGGAAGTAGAACTGCATTAGCCCGATGGCAAGCATCGAAATGAGCAAAAAGATGTAGAAGGCGGGGTTCTGTAACATTCCAATTGCTTTGAAGATCGGCAATCCTTCTCCGCCGGCGGGCGGTGTGGCCGGCAGGAACACGCAGCAGGCCGCCATAACGACCGAAAGGATCGCTGCGAACTTCAGGCAATCGCTCCCGTCGCCCGCCCCTCCCTTAAACTGTCGCCAACCGGTGAGCAAATAGCCGACCAACGCCCAAGCGATCGGGGCCATGATGAATATCTTTCCAGACTCGGCGCCGATTAATTCCTTGTTGCCTTCAAATGCCTGTGCCAACTGTGCAAACATCAGCGAGTTGACGATCGGAAGCGTGGCGGCATAACAAAGCGAATAGAGCATCATCACGCCGAACAGCGGACCGAATTTGTTTTGTTTCGCCGCAATGTACAACAACACCGCGCCGATCGCGTGGCAAGCCACCAGTATCCATTCCGAATTGACCCACTGGTCGGCCAATTGTCCGGCGATCAGCGGCGAGATGATGCACCCGAGCGGTACGGTGGCATAAATCCAGCCGGTTTGTTTGCCGCTCATCTTCAACGGTCCCAGAAGCCGTGCGGCCAGCACGGGCATCCACGCCCCCCACAATCCATACTGGAAGAACATCATCGCACTGAGTTTGATATACAGTGGCCACTCCATGAGATACTCCTTTGAATTTGCTTGTCGGGAATTGCTTGTAACAGACGAATTTTTGGTTGCGGCCGAAGGCCACATTAGGGTAGATTATAGAGGAACGCTTCGCAGAAAAAAGGTGCCCCGAAGAATTTTTTTCGGAATAACAATGGAGGTTTAGGCAAGATAGCGAGGCAGAGACACGGGCTTTCTGTTGGGATCATCATTGTGTATAGTAAATAAGCCATAAAGCCGCTTTTCGGTGGTCGCGCCATACACTGTTGAACTTACGGCGGCATTGGCACAACCACCGAAAAGCGGCTTTATTATCCTAGAAAACCCCCGGCTTTGCCGGGGGACTGGCAGAGTTTGACAGTTCCGTAGTGAATGATGTCTCGATATCGTGGACCGCTCAGAGTCCGGTGAAATGTTATGGTCCGAATCCTGCCGTATGGTTTGGTATCGGAAGTCGTGGGGATCGATGAACGCACCATTGGAGAGTACCTCCGCCCGCAAACAAGGAACGACCAGAAACTTGACCAACGTCGTCCGCTCTGGCACTACAAGGAACTGAACCACCTAAACTGCCGCTTTGAGCGGCTCACACAGGAAGCCTCCGGCTTTGCCGGAGGTGACTCACTTTTGAAACTGAAAGCTGATAGCCCAGAGTAACACCCCATGACACAGCCGAAAACAGACAAAGCCGTAATCCTTGCCCGAGGGTTGGGCACCCGAATGCGGCGACGGGACGCCGAAACCACGCTGGACGACCGACGAACGGCCGCTGCCGATGTCGGCATCAAGGCGCTGATCCCCATTGATCGGCCGTTTCTCGATTACGTCCTCTCGGCACTGGCCGATGCCGGTTTTCGCCGCGTGTGCCTGGTCATCGGCCCGGAGCACGACGCGATTCGCAATTACTATACGCAAGATGTGCAGACCCGACGAATCAGCATCGATTTTGCCGTTCAGCAAGAACCCAAAGGCACGGCCGATGCGGTATTGGCGGCCGAGGAGTTCGCCGGAGAAGACTCGTTCGTGACGATCAACTCCGACAATTACTATCCCGTCGAGGCACTGCGGCGGCTGCACACCGGGACCGGCTGCGCGGCCGCGCTGTTCGAGATGGAGAGCATGATCGCCGAGAGCAACATTCCCGAGGAACGGCTCAGGCAGTTCGCCGTCGGCGAGATTGACGGCGACGGCCGAATGCGGCGGGTGATCGAGAAGCCGGACGAAGCCACGTTGGCCGCCATGCCGCGTCCGTTGTGGTTGAGCATGAACTGCTGGCGATTCAGCCCGACAATTTTTGACGCCTCTCGGGCGATCGAACCCTCACCTCGCGGCGAGTTTGAAATCACCGACGCCGTGCAACACACCATCGACACCCTCGGCGAACCGTTCCAGGCGATCACCGTTCGGGCGCCGGTGTTGGACATGACCAGCCGCAAGGATATTGCCGCCGTGGCCGGGCGGCTGGCCGGCGTGAAGGTGAGCCTTTGATACAATCCACCCTGACGGATCGACTGCTACAGGCCGGGTTGAGCCGTGAGGCATGTAACTGCAAGGCAGCGTTGTTCGCCAAGGCGGCCGATGCCTTGCCGGAATCCGATTCCCACCGTCGGGCGGCGTTCTTCGTGCCGGGGCGGATCGAGGTGCTCGGCAAACACACCGATTACGCCGGCGGACGGAGCCTGGTCGTCGCAGCCGAACAGGGCTTCTGTATTGTCTTGCAGCCGCGCGACGACCGGCACGTTGCAGTGCTCGACGCGGTACACGGCGATCGGGCCGACTTCGAGCTGGACCCTGACCTCTCGCCCCGGCTTGGGCACTGGTCGAACTACCCGATGACGGTTGCCCGGCGGATTGCAAGGAATTTTCCCGACGCACGGCGTGGAGCAGATATCGCACTGGCAAGCGATCTGCCGCCGGCCGCCGGAATGAGCAGTTCCAGCGCGATGATCGTCGGCATGTTCCTTGCGCTGGCCGAGGCCAACCGACTGGCCGAACACCCCGATTACCGACACAACATCGCCGGGGCGGCCGATCTGGCCGGATACCTTGGCACCGTAGAGAACGGCCAGACGTTCGGCACGCTCGAAGGCGACGCCGGCGTGGGTACGTTCGGCGGCAGCGAGGACCATACCGCCATACTCTGCTCGAAGGCAGGCCGGCTCAGCGAGTATGCCTACTGCCCGGTCCGTCTTGAACGTGAGGTTGCAATGCCGGGGGGATACACGTTCGCCGTGGGCGTAAGCGGCGTGGTGGCCGAGAAGACCGGTGAAGCTCGAGAGAAGTATAACGCCGCCTCGCAACTGGCCTCGGCCGTGGTGGAGCTATGGCGCCGTCGGACCGGCCGCGACGACCCACACTTGGCGGCCGTAGTTGCCAGTGCACCGGATGCCGTAGAACAACTGCGCGATATCGTCGCTGCCGAACGGCTCGAAGGGTTTGACCCGGCCGACTTGCGAGATCGTTTGGAGCATTTTTTGACTGAAGATCAACAGGTACTACCCGGCGCCTGCGATGCGCTTGCCCGGGGCGATCTTGACGGCTTCGGCCGGTTTGTCGACACCTCGCAACACGCCTCGGAGCATTTGTTGAAGAACCTGGTTCCACAGACGGTATTTCTTGCCGCCGCTGCACGCCGGCACGGCGCGGCTGCCGCTTCGGCGTTCGGAGCCGGCTTCGGTGGCAGCGTATGGGCGATGGTTGAGCTTGACCGAGCCGACTCGTTCCTTGCGTCTTGGTCCGACTCGTATCGGGCAGAGTTTCCGCGTGATGCTCAATCCGCCGCATTTTTCCTGACCAACCCCGGCCCGGCGGCGTTCCGAGTGTTCCGACGGTGATAACCACGTACATCAACTCGGAAGTGTCGTTTCTCCGGGGTTTTGCAAATTGTTGGACAGTTGGACGCATGTTTTGCCTGTCCATAAATTCCAATCGACCGCTGCCGGCGGCCGCAAGTTGTTACCCAACACCAACTTATAGTGTCGTGCACTCGGCAATCACATGTTGCCCAAGCTCCTGTCAAGTGTAATCTTCTTCGCTCATCCGTCGCTGCAACTCTCTGCGTTGCAACGAGTTACAGCAGCGCGAATTATTGGACGTTTTAGCCGCCCCGAATTCCAATAATTCAATCGGGACACAAAAAATCTCACGCAAAGACGCAAAGTCGCAAAGAAGATACAGAAAGACACGCTTTGCGTCTTAGAACGTGTTTTGAAATGGCTTATCGGCCTTCAAAGGGTGCCACTGCTGGCTTGTCCAGCAGTGTTTCTTGGGGATATCCATTTTGCACTGCTGGACAAGCCAGCAGTGGCACCCTTTCCAAAACACGTTCTTAGCGCCTTTGCGTGAGGCCTGGAACGAGATAAATTGTCAAGGAACAAGTGTCGGCATACTACTCCAACGTGAACAAATGTATCACACCACGCGGCCGATTGCAAGACCGGGAATTGGCCGCTTTAAGGAAAACACCACAGGAAAGGGACTGGGGGCTGGGGACTAGGGAAAGTCGTGACGGGGGCAAATTGAACGACATTGCGGCAAACCATTGCCGGGTTTCCAACCCGGCCTACTCGCCCTCTAAAGATTCTCGCCGTTATTATCGAAGTGATCCATCAGCGAATACACGTACTTGCAGTAATCTGGGAACACTATGTGACTGGCGCGCATCATCGCTCGCGTAATTGGTTCGCCTGTTGGGTGTCCCGCATCGTTACGTATCCGGCGTATTAGATCAAATATTCCATGGAGTTGCGACTCCAATGGATTACGCAACTCCTTTGGGAGGTCTTTGGCCACTTTATCGATGTTTTTGCGAAAGACATTGTATTTGTTACTGATTATCCGGGAACCAGTTTCCTTCTCGTAACACTTTCTCTTCTTGGGATCAGATATCGCTTTCCCAAATTGTTCGATCAAGAGAAGTATTGCTTTTTCGGAAGCACATCCAAGTGTAACGGCCGCTGCAAGAAGGCAGTCCATCTGTAGGCATTTCAGTGATTCCTCGACATACTGAACGATTGTTTCGTCAACTTTCGGAATATCTGAATTCAATCGGCGTAAGTAGCCTTTTGGATCGTAGGGAGAGTATTCGCGTGTCTGCAAGAGCTTTTGACCATGGTCTGTTATACGGTACCAGGGCCATTTCATCACAGCATTCAATGCAGATAGTTCACACGTGCCAGTAATAATGATTCGCTCCAGATACAACTCGTGGTATATCTGGCATACAAGTTGCTCTACCTGTTTTTTATCGCGTTCCGAAATCTTGCGATCAGGCAGCAGGGTATTAAGGTCTTGCTGTGTAACGATTTCTGGGCACCCACGCATGTTCTGCCCTATGCTTCCGCTCATCTTTTCGAGAATGGCGTGCCTTAGTTCATCGTACAGTTCTTCCATATTGAGCGGTTGATGAGTCATAACGAGTTCCTTTCTGTTACTGTCCGTTTGATCCCCAAACTTGGACCCCCAAACTTTGCAACAACGGTTCTGGGCACCGTTTCTTGCTGACAAGAAAAAGATTGATACATAGTATACACAATATCAGCATGTGCCGCAAGCCCCCCACTTGCAAGGGTAGCCACTTCGGTTGCATTATAACCGGAATCGGTGACGCGAAGTGGCCTTAGTTCTGGCTGCGCTCAGACGCCGGCCACCCACCGCCCCCACGCAGTTTAGAAACGTAGAAACGTAGGGTGGGTCGAGCGCAGCGAGCCCCACCAAATGGATTGACCAATGATGGTGGGGCTCGCTTCGCTCGACCCACCCTACGTCTACTGCTTGCGTCACCAAGCTCGGTTTTGTACACTGACGCCAAACTGTTGAGGATGCACGCTTATGTCTGACTATCGACGCTGGTACGTGCCGGGCGGAACTTTTTTCTTCACACTCGTAACGCATCATCGTCGGCCCATTTTGTGTACCGACTTGGCTCGCCGTTGCCTTCGGGAGGCCATCGACAAGGTACGAACCGATTGGCCTTGCGATTTGGTCGCCATCGTGCTGTTGCCGGATCATCTTCACACAGTTTGGACACTCCCGCCCGGAGACGCGCGGTATCCTATTCGTTGGAAGCGGATCAAAGAGGAGTTCACACGACGATACCTGAAGGGAGGTGGTTCGGAAGTTTCGCCTAGTCCATCACGGCTACGGCATTCTGAACGTGGCATTTGGCAACGGCGGTATTGGGAACATACAGTGCGCGACGAGGCCGACCTGAAACGTTGCGTCGATTACGTTCATTGGAACCCCAAGAAGCACGGATACGTGGATAGTGTCCGCGACTGGCACTGGTCCTCCTTTCATCGTTTTGTGGGCATGGGAGAGTATACGCCCGAGTGGGGCGCTGAAGACCCGACGCCCGGCTATAATGATCCCGAATGGGGCGAATAAAGGTAGGGTGGGTCGAGCGTAGCGAGCCCCACCAAACAGATAAGCAGGCAATGGTGGGGCTCGCTTCGCTCGACCCACCCTACCTTTTTATGGCAAGAAGAAAAAGCAAAGGGGACAAGTTCGTTCGGTGAACTTGTCCCCTTTCGAGAGTGGAGGCGGCGGGGATCGAACCCGCGTCCCGCGACATTTCCATGCAAGCTTCTACGTGTGTAGTCGGATGATTTGAGATTTCGCCCACCCGACCCCCAACCGACGGGGTGCCGGACCGACTAGTCGAGAATGGTTTTTAGTCTCGGGCGTGCCCGACGTGACCCGAGACGATCCGGAATTGGTGACCGGCGTCCGGGCCTCTCCGGCGAAAGCCCTTAGCCGGGGTCGCCTTTAGTTAGGCGGCCATTGCAAAGCTAGGCTTGGCAATTAAAATGATGGTCGGCTTTTAACGTGGCCTGCTGACCAACCACGACACGCCACTTACACTTCAAGCTGCCCGGTCGAATCCAGTTCGCCCCCTCTATTGGGTTGTGGGCAAGTCGATTGCGATCGAGAACAAAACCAATTAGCATATTGATTGTACGCTATCCGTACAGCATTTTCAAGTCGCGTGGCCCGATTGGACGAAGTTGATTAGAGGCCAGGAACTAGGGGCCAGGGGCCAGGGACTAGGTAGAGGTTTCCACCAAACACCAGCCCCTGTTGTTGCGTTTCCAGTATGTTAGGCTTTGAGATTATTACCTCCCGCCGATGGATTTCCGTGTCGATTTAAGTGTGTTCCGCGGTCCGCTGGACCTGCTGCTTTATCTGGTGCGAAAGCACGAGGTGGAGATCGTGGATATCCCGGTCGCGACGATCACCGATCAGTACCTAAAGTACCTCTCGGTGCTAGAACAGCTTGACGTTAATGCGGTGGGCGATTTCCTCGCGGTGGCGAGCATGTTGATCGAGATTAAGTCGCAGCAGGTGTTGCCGCGTGCCGACGAAATTCAGGACGAGTTGGACGACCCTCGCAAGGAACTGGTCAGTCGGCTGTTGGAATATAAAAAGTATCGCGACGCGGCCAGCATGTTGGAAGAACGTAGCCGGCTCTGGCAGCAGCATTTTCCCAGGCTTGCCAGCGACCTGCCGCAGCGCGAGCGGAATCTCGCCGAAGAACCGATCCACGAGGTGGAGCTTTGGGACCTGGTCAGTGCACTGGGCCGGATCATTCGTGACACCGAGGCTGCAAAGCCGTCGAACATCGTTTACGACGACACACCGATCCACGTCTACATGGGCCGCATCCACTCGCGACTTATCGAACAGGGTCGAGTGTGTTTCAGCAAACTGTTCGATGCGACCATGCACAAGTCGACCTTGGTCGGGATTTTCCTGGCGGTACTGGAGTTGGTCCGACACGAACAGGTCCACCTCGAACAGAACGACCTGTTCGGCGAGATATGGCTGCTGCCGAACCTGACGTGTGCCGAACCGCTGGATTTCTCAACTGTGGATAGTTACGAAGGCCCTTGACGTTCTCCACTTAATTTGTGATATCCGCCGTGTATATTTAACTGCCCCCTTCGTCAAGTGGCCGACCTCTACGGAATCGATTCGCTCGGCCGGGCCGAAAGCAACAACCGGCCCGCGTGGACCACGGCGTGACGCACATTGCGGGTACCCGATGGTCGCAGAATTATCGCGGCCCCGAACATCTCCCGCGAGGCGCGGCCGCGTTACCCAAGCCCGACCCTTCCCTTCCACATGAACACCTGATCGGCGAGACGCGTCCGGTCCGCATGGTCAACGCCCAGGCGCAGAGCTTCATTGCCGCAAAGCCGCAAATCAAAACGGTTGCTATTCGGCTGAGCGAGAAAAGCGGCCAGAGCGAACTGGTACATACGCACGGCCTTTCGGTCGTAATTCGCAAGCCGAGCGACAAATCGTGGTGGACTAATACGGGTTCCAGACAAGAACAGCGCGTCCGTTTGGCTGAATCGAGCGTGATTTCCCGAAGGGTGAGCACGCGGCGACGCGCTGTTTCATTCTGCGATTGATATTAGTCGGGCTTGTCAAACCCCCTTTTCCCAATTGTTGGCGGCAATGGTGTCTGCGGTACTTTGCAGGTGAACAACCGGTCGACTTGGTGAAGACTCGCGACATGTATTGCGTGTACTTGAAGCCGGCTCGAACGGCGTCAGTTTTCTCTGGGCAATGCCGCTGGGACTCCTGGTGCAAGTCCTCGTCGGGTCGATCGCCAGTCTGCTGTCCGTCGACCGCCGCTAATCGCGGATATCCGCATACGGAACGCGACGCTCGGCGATCTCACGAGCGTCAATGTCTGTCGCGACGGCGCCGGAAAGCCACACCTCGCAGTCGAGCAACTGGTACATGCTGCCCGGCACACTCGGCGTGACCGGGCCGTGGAGCATCAGCCGGGTGATGAAACGCTGCCACGAAACGTCGCCGTATGAGAACCAGTGGTAGCAATTGTTCGCTTTTGAATTGACCAGGTCCTTCGGGCCGATGGTGGCGGCCTTCGGCGGAACGCGGTGCCACGCGCCCGACGCACCGCCGTCGCAGAACAAACTGTTCTGGGCGATGGTAAGCGGATGGAGGTCGACGATCTGCGCGCCCTCTTGGAGAAAAGCATCCATGTCGTCGCCGAACTTCGCGCCGATGTGCGGCTCGAAGAACGCAATGTGCCCGTTCCAGCCGCAGCCGCCGTAGCAGACGTCTGCACCGCCCATGTCCTCGATCATCTTCGTATAGTGGTCGACGTTCTCGGTGCTGGGAAAATGGATTTGGTTTTCGGGAATCGCCAACTCCGGCTTGATCCGGTCGAACAGGTCGTGCCACATCCAATACTGGAACCCGCCCTTGTGATCGCGAGGCGCGGTGTTGCCGTCCTGGTCGGCGTACTCGTCCATGTTGAACGTGTGTACGTGCTTGCACGAGATATTCAACTGGTTGATCATCTGCGCCAGCAAGGCGTATTGCGGATTGGGTGCACCCAGGATAATCACATGCCGGCGGCCTTCCTCTGCACTCTGCTTAATGCCGCTTAAAATATCCACAAGATACTTCAGCGAGAATTGCGTGTTGTCCTCGATGATCCGGATTTTCAGGTTCTTGTTTGGGTGTTTGCAGAGGTTCTCTTTCTTGATCTGCATTACCCGCTCGCAAACTTCCACGTCGGTAAACGGGTGTACGTCGGCCGAGGCGTATGTGAATTTTGAAGTCATGATTGTGTTCCTTCTGCGAAAACCAGCCGCTTGCGGCTTCGCAATTAGTGGTCAGTTGTTAAAAGTGGTTTCAAAACTGATAAACAGTGGCACCGGCGAAATGCCGGTGTGGCAAAATTTGTGGTTTCCAATCACCGGCGAAATGCCGGATTGCTAAGCCGCAAGCGGCTTTATGTCTGGTAAACACATTCTCCGCCGACCCAGGTTTGCACGGCCTGAAGCCGCCCGTCGGTTTGTTCCCACAGCACCAGATCGGCATCTGCCCCCTCACGGATCACACCTTTGTCGGTCAGGCCGAGCAGTCGTGCGGGATTACTGGTGCCCATCGCCCAAACTTGTTCGGCCGGAATGTCCAACCACTTCAGCAAGTTATTTATCCCGCGGTCCATTGTCAATGCGCTGCCGGCCAAGCACTCGTTATATGGATGTGCCGGGTCGTGAATTCGAGCGGCATCGTCTGGCGAAACCTTAACCGGGTAGCCCGCCGGCGTCTGGTAAACTCCTTCAGGCAGCCCGGCGCCGACGTTCGAGTCGGTAATCAGTATAACTCCCTGGTAACCTTTGGCAGCCACCGCCGCACGGATTGCCGTCGGATGCACATGAACGCCGTCGCAGATGAAATCGACCGTACATCGCGGATCGGCAAGGATCGCTTCGACCGCACCGACCGGACGCACGCCGGAATCTGTTTCCTCGGGCAAGGCGAACACGTCGTAGAAGTGTGTGGCGTGGCGTGCGCCGGCGTCGATCGCCGCCCGGGTTTGCTCGGGGCCAGCTTGTGTGTGGGTGATAAACGGAACGATCCCATCGCTGCAAAGCCGCTCGATCACCGGGATGATGTTCGGCGTATCGGGGCTGATCGACATGGCCGCGATCCGGCCGCCGGTTGCTGCGATAATGTCCTCCAACAATGCCAGATCGCCCGGTATCGTATGTGCTCCTGCCCCGGGCAACGCCAGGAACGGCCCCTCCAAGTGAAAGCCGGGCACCGAAACACCTTCAATTTGTGAAATCGCGGCGGATAACTCCGCCAGTTTGTCCAGCCGATTGCGATTCATCACGTTGTAAAGCGTCGGCAATACACAGGTTGTGCCGTACCGGCCGAGGACTTTTGCGCCGTCGATGATCTGTTGCGGATCGGCCTCGTAGGCGAACTGTTGAATCCCATGGGTGTGGAGGTCGATCAGGCCGGGCGTCAGCAGGCAGCCGTTGCCGTCAATCGATTGCTCGGCGTCGGATCTCGCAACCGCCGAAACACCCAGCGCAACAATTTTTCCATTGCGAATCCGCAGAGACTCAGCGACCACGCCCTTGCCGGGCTGCATTGCCCGCACGTTGTCAATAATCAAGTCATTAGCCATTGATTTTATCCAATTTCAGTAGTTCGCAGTTTTACCAACCAAAAGCCCCCGGACTGCGTCCGGGGGCAAACAACCTCTGTTTTACCCTCAAACGCTGCCCCCACATGCAATACGGGGCTTTTAATCACCTACTATCTATTTCACCCCGCTGTCGGTTTAAGTCGCACCCATCTTCGAGCAACCTGTGCAATATCTTCTCTACCGAGCGACGCCTCGGCCAGCACGGCAGCGCCAAGGCTCGTCGGCTCCGGGCATTGTGTGGCTGTTACAGGCACGCCCAGCGCGTCGGCCTTGATCTGCAGCCACAGGTCACTCCTGGCCGCGCCGCCGGTGGAACGTATTTCGTCGGGCAAGGAATCGCCGGAGATGGTCGCCACCTGGTCGCGCAGTGCACCGGCCACCGTATCCATGATGCAGCGGACCGCATGGCCGCGGGTGTGACCGGACGTCAACCCCTCGAATATCTCTTCGGGTAGAGAGTCACCGGTTAGTTTTACGTCGGTTCGCAATTTCAGTCCGGTGGCGCCGGGTTCTATTTGCGTAGCCTGAGCGGTTAGTTGATCGAAGTCTGGCTGGTCGGGCAATTGGTCTCGATACCACTGCAGGTAGCCGGCCGAGACGAGGCTGAAGACCATTCTGTAATATAGCCCTTCTGCAAATGCAGGACCTTGGAAAACGGTCGGCCCGAGATTTGCATCAAACCGGTCGGTACATTTGACGGTTGCCAGCACGGTGCCGGTTGTTTCCGAGATCATGCCTGGGGCAACGTTGCCCGCCCCGATCGCGCCGGCGTATTGGTCGAGACACCCGACCACAAAGCGGCAAGTGGCCGGCAGGCCGAATTTTTCGGCGGCCTTCGGGTCGATCCGCTCGAGGTCCGTTCCAGCCCGGACGACTTCAGGTAAACAATGCTCGTCGAGCTCGAATCGTTCGAGCATCTCGGCCCACCACCGGCAGCTATGTATATCCAATAACCCGGTAAGGCTTGCCGCGCCTGCCTCGGTTACGTGCCGGCCGGTCATAAGCAGTGTCAGGTAGTCGCTAATCAGGCACAGTTTGCTTGTGTCTTGCCAAGTTTGTGACGAGTTGCTTTGAAACCACAGCAGTTTTGCCGCCATGAATTGATAATTTACCTGCGGGACGCCGGTCGTTGCAGTAAACCCGGGAATTTCACATCGCCGACAGATTTCCGCTTCAAACTCCGCAGCACGACGGTCGAGCCAGAGTACGATCGGCGTAAGCGGCTGGTCGTTCGCATCGAGCAGCACGAAGCTGTTGGTTTGTGTGGCGAAGGTGACGGCCTCGACGTCAGCAAGATTTCCATCGACACGGTCGCGAAGTTGTGCAATCCCCTCGACAATGGTGTCGGTAAATGCCTTGGAGTCCAGTTCCATGTAGCCGAGTTTCGGAACGTTGATGGGTGGCGCAAGGCGACAAACATCGCACAACCGTCCGCCTCGATCGAACAGTGCGATCTTGAAATAGGTCGTTCCAAGGTCGATGACGAGTATTTTTGCCATGTTTCGTCAAATTGCCGTTTTGTTACATTGCCGACAAGCGGCTTAGCAATGCACTACTGTTCGGCTGCTAAGCCGCAAGCGGCTAACACCGCCACATCTACCAGCACGGTGCCTGATTCTGGCGCGAAAATGCTGTTCGTCGCTTCGTATCCGCCGGCGGCAGCGGCCTGGGGCGTTACAATGTAACCTTGCAGATCTCCGCCGACCAGGCTGACGACGAACGTCTTTGCCGGCGCGAGTTGCTTGATTTTAAGT
>Ga0255384_10027_pt1 | contig 26854 bp, 21 predicted proteins | sample ANMaggSeSYBR01F7_FD_182106 | JGI IMG/M metagenome (GOLD analysis project Ga0255384, IMG submission 182106) | Sediment cell enrichment communities from methane seep in Santa Monica Basin, California, United Staets - ANME aggregate JGI... | ecosystem: Environmental > Aquatic > Marine > Cold seeps >... | reverse complement strand
TTTAGAAACAATTATAAGGAAACGGTTGTCTTGTGTACGTCAACACTTTTCCTTGTTCTGGCATGGTGTCGACCAATAGGATCGTCCTTGGTAGTAAGCTATACGGTATATTACATAATTCTTCCGGTCTTTACTATTTTAATTATTTTAAGAAAGAATCCACTGGATTTTGGCCTCAGGCTTGGAGATTACAAATTGTGGGTTTTTTATGTAGCTGTAACGATTCTTATCGCTATTCCGGTATTGTATATCGGTTCTCTTTTTTCTTCAGTAGGTCAGTATTATACTAAACCATTTGATTATTACAGTTTTTTCACTCAAATGGTTCCACTTCTTTTTGCCTGGGAATATCTACTTCGTGGATTTCTCCTCTTCGGACTTAAGGAGCGGTTTAAAGAAGCTAGCATACTCATACAGATGGTTCCTTTTGTGCTTCTTCATATAGGAAAACCCGAAATAGAAATATTGATGTGTATTCCGATGGGATTGTGGTTCGGATATATTGCTTATCGAGGGAAATCATTCTGGCCGGCATTCATTACCCATACTTTCATCAATTTTACCCTTAAATACTTTGTGAATTTTTGATGGTAAATTATAGAAAAGACAATAACTAATTCTTTAGCATTTTACTAAAGGACTTTTTTATTTTCAGAATTATATCATAAAAAAGAAGGACTTTGTAAGTTTAACTAGTAATTTAATTAAAGGAATGTTTTTTAGAAAAGGTTTTGCAGACTTATAAGAGTCGGGAAGAGTTAATTGGGAGGTTATGTATGTCGAATGTGGAAATAGCAAAGAACTATATCCCTGGTTCAATTGGTCGAGTTGCCGAACTTCATGGTACTTACTACTATAAACATAGGGATTTTACGGTATTCTTTGAAGCAAAAGTGGCTACCGAACTTTCAGAGTTCCTCGGGAGGTATGATGAAAAGCGCGATGGTTTCTGGACCGCATCGTTTAAGAGTCTTATTGAAGGCTCTATTACCATCGACGGGATTCACGCTGAAAAAGAAGGAGCGCATCTTCGGTGGTTCATTGTGTCCGATGTTTTGCGTGGAAGAGGTATTGGCAATCGGCTTATTGAAGAAGCTCTTAACTTTTGTAGAAATAAAGGATACAAACGAGTATACCTCTGGACTTTTGAGGGTCTTAACGCTGCGAAACACCTCTACGAGAAGAATGGTTTTAAACTCGTTGAACAGCACAAAGGAATACAGTGGGGTACGGAGGTTAACGAACAACGATTCGAACTGTCATTCAAGTAGCTTAGTATTACCAGTGGATGTGATTATCAAGCAAACAACTTTGATTTCTACTAGCAACTAATTCGCTAAGCATAACAATCCAAAATACATCGTCTAAGCATATTTTGAGTTTTTATACAGGCTGGCTTTATATAATAAAATAAGAAATAAAGGAAAGATTTAGAGGTGAATTAAAGGATGGAGAGGACATTAGTTTTAATAAAACCCGATGCCTTTAAAAGAGGATTAGTTGGGGAAATTATTTCGAGATTTGAAAGAGTAGGACTAAGGTTGGAAGAAACAAAAATAGTAAACGCTACTACTGAAATTGTAGGAAAACACTATCCTGATGATGAAAATTGGATTAGATCTGTTGGCAAAAAGACCGTAGATGCCTATAAAAAATATAATTTGAACGTTGCAGAGGATTTAGGGACTGATAATGCTCTGGAAGTTGGTAAATTAGTCAGAAAATGGCTGATTTATCAACTCACTTCAGGACCAGTAGTTGCCCTTATCTTAAGTGGAAACCATGCTATTGAAGTTGTAAGAAAAATAATTGGAAACACGATTCCTCTTTTTGCGGAGTTAGGAACAATAAGGGGTGATTTTTCGATAGATTCACCCGACATATCAATTAAAGAAAAGCGGGCTTTACAGAATTTGGTTCATGCCTCGTCAAGCATTGAGGAGGCGAAACGAGAAATTTCTCTTTGGTTTGAAAAAGTCGAAAATTTATTGAGCTAGTACAACATTCCACTATCTTAAAACAAGGGTTTTAGCTTGTTGTTTTTAATTGTAAATTTATTAAATAAGCGGAATTCTTTAAAAAAGGAGGTATAAGAATGACAACATTTTTAATGTTTGGGAAGTATTCATCAGAAGCTATAAAGGGAGTAAGTGGTGCACGCACAGTGGAGGCTAATAATCTTATTAAAAAAAATGGCGGTGAAGTAATCTCTCAATATGCTCTATTAGGAGAAAATGATTTGCTTTTTATTGTAAATTTTCCCAGTGTAGATGACGTGATAAAATCTTCAGCAGCCCTGAATAAGTTAACTGGGATTTCATTTACTAGTGTCCCAGCGATAACGATAGAACAATTTGATAAGATTATCGTTTAGATGTGTTTTGATGTATTATATTAAAACTTGTTAAGTTTTTTAATTTTGCATAAAATGTAGATAATAATTAATGTACTAGCTCAATAAAATTTTTGGTAAGAGAGTTTTAATTATAGTTAGTGTAAACTTTAGTGGGGCAGTTGGATTAAAAAGATTATGCTTACATCTTTTTTTCTACTTTCCCTCAATTTATTTTCTTTCTCTTTCTTGACGCGATACTCGATACGCAATACTATATTTAATATAGACAAGGTATAGAAAATATGCTAACATTATTTCGTTAAAAAAAGGGATATCAGATTCACAATAACGTTAATCTATGTAATCAGAATTTATATTAGGAGAGAGCAATGAAAGAAAGAGTGGAAGCAGCTTTGGAGAAAATAAGACCATCTCTTCAGGCAGATGGCGGGGATGTTGAATTAGTAGAAGTAACTATAGATGGAGTAGTAAAAGTAAAATTAACCGGTGCTTGTGCGGGTTGTCCAATGAGAGAGATGACTTTACAGATGGGTATTGGCAGAGCATTAAAGGAAGAAGTTCCTGAAGTAAAAGAAGTTGTAGCAGTATAATTTTTTTAATGAGTGTAGATATTGATAAAAGTAAATATCATAAATAGAATAGGGGTAAGATATTATAATATATCGCGCCCCTTATTATTTTCAAAATTCAATAAATAATTTCACTTCAATAAGGAAATCTTATTGGTGTAAACTTTAGGTGGGTAGTTAGAGAAAACCCTGATTTAATTGTAAAATACGGTAGTTTTCAGTTATAATAAATATTACAAAAGAGTTATTATAAATATATATTTACCATTTTTGTAATGTTCAAGAGAAAAGGATCATCTTTTTTGATTGGTACTTTGATCCAATAGGCTAAAGTAGGATAAAACAATTAATCTGTAAAATGTTTTAGGACGGTAATTAATGAATAAAACTACGGTCAAAGAATTACATAACAAAATATCTAAAAAGATTTTACATATACAAATATTAGATACTATCTCTATAGACGAAGAGTTTGTTAGAAAACATATTGAAAATCCTCCATTTTTAAAACAATTATCATCTATGGTAAAAAAGAAAGATTATAGCTGTCAGGCAGTATATTTTTTATGTCATGATATCCTTGTCGATATAGATAAAAAACATAATTCCGTTGATTGGCTTTATCAGGTTTATCAATTTGTTTTGTCTCAATCTTTTCCCGGAGTAGTAGATTTATTTGTTAAAGATATTTGCGATAATCGTCGAAAAACTTTCTTGTTTTATTTAGAAATTTTAAGAGTAATTTCGAAGTTCCAAAAGTCGTCCGGTGACCCTACTTTTCACGGCAAATATCCCCTGAATTTTTTAACTTCTGAAGAAAAAAACAAACTGGAGAATTCTGCTGAATATAAAAGATTTTTAAAAGCATTTAATGATGAATATATCTATGAAATGATGAAATTAAGCCAGGAAGTTTTAAAATTCAATACTCTTGACCATATATGCGGAGTAAATTGGATTGCTTTGTTTATCGGCAGGCAGTTATATAATCTGGGTCTTCCCGTTGATTTGGGGAGGATTTCGGGATCGGCAGCAGGACATGATATTGGAAAATATGGATGTAAAGATATTGAAGTAGAAAGAACTCCTTATTTACATTATTACTATACTGATATGTGGTTTGAAAAACATAATATCCCTTATATCGGACATATTGCAGTTAATCATTCTGTTTGGGATTTAGAATTGGATAATTTACCCTTAGAATCACTTATATTAATTTATTCTGATTTTCGAGTTAAAAATACTATGAATGGTTCTAAAGCGGAGATGAAAATCTTTAGTTTAAAAGATTCTTTTCAAGTAATTTTAGACAAACTAGATAATGTTGATGAGAAAAAAAGAAAAAGGTATTGCCGGGTTTATGAGAAATTAAAAGACTTTGAAAATTACATGATAAATTTAGGGGTAAATGTAGATGTAGAGAACAAAAAGATAAGTTCTTATAAAAAAGATAGAAAACCATATTACCCTCTCATGCAGGGTCAAGAAGTTATTCAAAATATAAAATATCTTTCTATAGAACATAATATAAATTTAATGCACGAACTCCGAGACGAATCTTCTCTTAATTCACTTTTAGAATTAGCCCGAAGCGAAAAAGATTGGAACAATCTACGGGAATATCTGCAAATATTTATTGAATATTCCACCTACTTGACTCAAAAACAAAAGATGATTACCTTGAGATATTTATACGAACAATTAACTCATCCGGAAGATGAAATAAGAAGGAGAAGTGCAAATCTTATTGGTTTATTGATTGCCAGTTTTGATGAAGATTACCGCAAGGAGATTCCTCAGAATGTTACTCTAAAACCACCAGCGATTACCAGTGTTAATTTATTAGAAAGATATTTAAAATATTTTTTACAGCCAGACCATAAAAAGATTGCTCTTCATCAATCTCGAATTATTAATAGTACTGAGAATATGGTTTCTTCCCTATTTTCTAACTGTCGCAATAAGCATCAGGTAAACAATTATAGAAAAAGTATTTTAAAGCACTATAAAAAAGACCAGTATACAGATGAAGATATTCAACTGTGTTTGATAGGAGCTGCCAAGCATATATCAATATGCTCAGATGAAAAATCTGCAAAGATATTATTTGATTATATTATAAAGATGTTACAGAAGGAGAATCATAATCTTAGACTTACTGCTTTAGAGGTAGTCTATGATTTAACACCTCAAATTGATAAAAAATTTAGATTTATAAATAACTTAAGAAAATTATTTGCTGGTAACATTTCTACCTCAGTGTTCCCTGCTGAAAATTATTTAAATATGAAGATAGTTGAATTATTAGGCTTGGATGAGAGCATCGTAAAGAAGTATATCGAATTTTATCGAAGAGATATAGAGAAGATACAGTATATATTTCTAAGCAACCTTAAAACTTCAACCAGTGGAATAATTAAAAAAATTCAGATAGAACTTTTATTAGAGCATACCTTAAAGAGCAGGCAGGAAGAAATCTATACTGCTTTGCATTTTTGTAATATTTTGAAAGTTAGCGGCATAGAAGATATTAGAAATATGGCCGGTAAAGCCCTGATAAATTTAATGCCTTCCTTATCTTTTCAACAGAGGAACGATATAGCCATTGAACTATTGCGGGCTTTAGAAATGGAAGATTATCAATTTACTAAATATATTCCTTACTATTTGGGTCAATTAATACTCTATCTCACACCTAATGAGTTAGAGGAACTTGTTGATGATTTAATAGAAAAAATCAAACAATCAGATCCCAAATTAAGCTCATTGCTGCTTAGAACCATTGGTATAGCCATTGCTAATTACTCTAAGTACCGGGAAAGATTTTCAGAAGAAGAGAAATCATACGAAAACAGGCTTAGCAAGATGATCGGTATCCTTTTGAATGGCTTTGTACACTATAATTTAAAGGTGAAACAGGCAGCATTTAGAGTTATCGGTAAGGAAATATTTGGTTCAAGACATCTCAGCTTAGAAGAGAAAAATCATATATTTAAACTTATTGCCAAAAAAATTCTTACTCTGTTAGCTCCTGTAAATAAGGAAGGCCTGATGTTTTTAATAAATTGTATCGGACTTAAATATATGTATAAATTTATCTCTGATTATAATTTTTCTAAGGGAAGCATTAACCTTGAAATTCCGAACAAAATAGCTTTTTTTCCAGGAGCTTTTGACCCGTTTTCCTTAGGCCACAGAGAGATTGCCAGGGCAATAGAAAATCTTGGTTTCGAAACATATTTGGCTGTTGATGAGTTTTCCTGGTCTAAAAGGACTCAGCCACACCTCTTCAGAAAGAATATAATAAATATTTCTATTGCCGATGAACTTAATGTATATTTATATCCTGAGGATTTACCGGTAAATATTGCAAATCCGGGTGATTTAAAGGCTTTAAGGAGGAATTTCCCCTTTTCCGAAGTTTACATTGTAATAGGAAGTGATGTTATATTAAATGCTTCTGCTTATAAAAAGAAAAAATCAGAAAATTCAATACATACTTTTCCTCATATTATTTTTGATAGAAGGGCTCCAAATTTTATCGAGGAAGAAAAGAAAAAAGTTCAAATGCCAATTGAGAGTATTGGAGAAAATACCTTCAGTCTTAACCTTGCTACCCGCTATGAAGAAATAAGTTCAACTCAAATAAGAAATAATATAGATGAAAATAGAGACATTTCCAGACTTATCGACCCTTTGGCTCAGAAATATATTTATAAAAATAGTTTATATCAAAGAGAACCTCAATATAAGAGTGTAGTACAAACTATCTCTATCGATGCGCAGGTAATTGAAGATATTACCCCGGATTTAATAAAAGAACTTTGCCAGAAAGTACTTTCTAAATATAATAGAAACAAAGTATCTAAAAAACTGCTTGAGTTTACTCGTAAATTAAACCCGAGAATTCTACTATTACGAGATGTCCGCCATAATGGAATGATATTGGGTTTTTCAGCTTTTCATTGGGTTCGTTCAAACATTCTTTTCCAGGAGTTTAAGGATAACTTGATATCCGAGTATATCCGGGAAAATGCAGTTGGCCGTACTATAGTTATTGATGGTATTTTTACCATAAGTGATATGGAAAATAAATCAGAACTTGAAAACCTTGAACAGGTTATTCTTACCGAAACCCTTTCTTTTTGTATAAAGAAAGACTATAATTATACAATATTTAGGAATATATTAAATGATTATCCCTTAACTTCTTTAGGTGAGAATTTAGAACTTATGGGGTTTTATCGTTTACCTTTTAGCGATAAAGATAAACCGGTATTTGTAGTGGATATAAGTAAACCCTGTATAGTCAATCTGGATACAGAGACAATTATAAAGGAACCTTTCTGCCAAAATTTATACATTAAAAAATCAATTATAATATCTCGTAAACGATTATTAAAATCATTTACTACTTTTTATCCCGGGAACGTTGTTTTACCATTTAATATAGATTTAATTAATCAAACTATTGTGAAGAAAATTTGTAAAATAAATGATGTTTCCACAACGCCGTTAATCCCACGGGCTTTAGGAAGGTCAATATGTGTGCCCTTTGGAAAGATACTACACAAAATGGTAGTACCTAACACGGTAACTAAATCTCTCCATACGGAAAAAATATTTGCTTCCGATATGAAAAGTTTTGAGATTGGTGCCTTCCCAAATTATATGAGTCTGGAAAATCAGGTTAAAATAATTCATTCATTTGATATGCCTGTAATTCTTATTGATGACTATTTACATAAAGGGTATAGAATAAAAACCCTTGAGCCTCTATTGAAAAAATATGATATTAAAATTAAAGAAATAATAGTGGGAGCGCTATCAGGTAGTGGAAAAGAAATAGCAACTATATTAAATAGAGATGTTGACTGTGCCCATTTTATTCCCAATCTTAGATTATGGTTTAATGAAAGCGAACTGTATCCTTTTATTGGCGGAGACGCATTAAGGAGAAAAATAAGGACTCAGGGTAATTTAGTTAGATCTATTAGTCAGGTATTTCCCTATACTTTCCCTTCATTTATTAAAAATATTTCTGCAAAAATCATCTATAATTTTTCCGAAGTTTGTATTGAAAATGCTTTAATTATATTAGAAGCCCTGGAAAACGAATACCAGATAAAACAACAAAGAAAATTGACTTTAGACCATTTAGGAGAAGTAATTATTTATCCCCGATATCCTGACCAAGGAGAAGATATGGATTATAATTTAAACCTTAGTCCTTCTCATTATTTAGAAAATAGCCTTGAGCTTTTACGACGAACCGAAGGAATGACAGACAGGGGAATGTGAGCCAAAATCCGTATCTCGTATCTCGTGAATCGTATCTTGTTTAGGATTAGTTAGTTGGTTAGTCAGTTAGCAGGTTAAGGAAATAGAAAGTAAGAGTAAAACGCAAAGCCAAAACTTAAAATTGAGATAAAAAGTTTTGAATTTTAAATTATGGTTTTTCGTTTTTCGCTTTAAATTTTTAATTTAATAGTAATTTATAAATCAATTTATCTATTCCGCAAACTGAAAAAATTATAATTATAAGAAGGATTTTTAATGTATTTCTATAAATTAAAAGATAAGATACTAATTTCACAATTGGAATACAGTGAATTAAATAAAATATCTGAAAGCGAAGCCGAAGAGAGCAAAGAAATAATTTATGTGCTTAACCGCACAAACCCCTTAAAATCCAGAAGATATTTTAGTATTACTGACCCATCCCTAATCTTTTTGAAAGAAGAAGGTATCCACCTGCTGCAAAAATCCAAAAAGATTGATTACAATTTACCCCTATGGCTCAACGAAAGAATAAAAGAAAAAAGAGTGAGTTCACTTAATACCGAATGTCCTAACTGGCAAGATATGTTAACTTACAAAGTTCCTTCCCATTGGAAAGTCAACATTGTAGGATTAGGTGATGTAGGAGGGACCCTCCTTACCGGTTTAAGATTATTGGGAGGAAATTGTATTGAATCTATCGGTATATATGATAAAAATAAAAACGCGATAAAAAGATGGAAATTAGAGGCAAATCAAATATTTTGTCCTTTTACTTCTCAAAAATTTCCTGAGGTTTACCAGTTAAGAGAAGAGAATATTTTTGAATGTGATATGTTTGTATTTTGTGCAACTATAGGAGTTCCTTCCTTGCGAGAAGAACAAGAAGATGTGAGGATGAAACAATTTGAAGGAAATTCCAAGATAATCTCTGAATATGCCCGAAAAGCCCGAGAAAAATCGTTTAAGGGGATATTTGCAGTTATCTCAGACCCGGTAGACTTATTGTGTAAAGCTGTTTTTCTGACCAGCAATAAAAGTACAAGCGGAGAATTTGATTTTAAAGGATTGACAGCAGATCAGATAAGAGGATATGGATTAGGAGTAATGCATGCTCGGGCAATCTATTATTCAAAACAAAATACTGAAACTGCTAAATATAATCGAGAAGGTAGAGCTTTTGGTCCTCATGGCCAGGGTTTAGTAATTGTCAACAGTTTAAAAAAATATAATAAAAATTTTTCAGAGATGCTTACCGATCAGACCGTAAAAGCAAATTTAGAAATAAGGAAAACCGGTTTCAAGCCTTATGTAGCTCCTGCCTTATCTTCCGGGAGCTATTCCCTTATTGCCACCATGAGTGGGAAATGGCATTATAGTGCAACCTTTATGGGAGGGGTATTTATGGGAGCGAAAAATAGATTGCTTAAATCAGGAACTGAAATTGAAAGACTAGATCTTCCAGATAACTTAATAGAGAAAATAAAAGAAAGTTATAAGGAATTGGGTAATATCTTGTAATAATTAAAAATTTAAAACGAAAAGCGAAAAACCATAATTCAAAACGCAAAATTTTTTCTCTCAACAATAAATTTTAAATTTTAAGTTATGGCTTGGCGTTTTACGTTTTTGTTATATAAAATTAACGATAAGAGGGAATTATTTTATGGAAACTATTTATTTGATTATGCCGGGAAAAATATCGGATAGTTTTGCTGAGATTGTCAAAATAGCCACAGAAAATTTTCAATTAACAATTATAAAAACTATTAAGGATTTTCCTATTGATTTACAAAATAAAAAGTTCATATTTGCTATCGAATTAGATGAATGCGGATTTAACATTCCTCTATTTGAGATGCTTCTAAAATTAAAGGAAAGAGGAGATGATTCCCTTTTAGGTTCAAGAGCCGTAATTATAATCCAAAGTTCGAGTGAATTATTTACCAAGAATACCGCCCAAAAGATAATTTTTTTAACTAATCAGATGGGATGTAGATTTCCCGGTCATCCGGCTGTAGAAGCCACTCATAATCTTAATAATTTTCTTACCTGGCAAAAAATATATAACCTGTCTCTTGTAGAGATTTACCAAGAACAGGCCAAAGAATTAGTAAAAAAATTAACAGAGGAGAACTTGAAATTAATTAATAGACCAAAAATACTTGTATTGCATTCGAGTTTGTTTAAGACATCTAATACTCTTATGCTATGGAAAATGGTAAAAGAAAACCTTAGCGGAGAAGATATAAGAGAACTCCACGTGGAAAATGGAACCGTAGTAGACTGCAGGGGGTGTTCTTATAAAACCTGCATTCATTATAGTGAAGAAAAAAGCTGTTTTTATGGGGGGATTATGGTAAAAGAAATTCTCCCCGCGATAGAAGAGGCTGATTGCATAATCTGGCTATGTCCCAATTATAATGATGCAATATCCGCAAAGCTTATGGCGGTTATAAATAGAATGACTGTACTTTATAAGAGGGCGAAATTTGGAGATAAAACCCTATTTTCCCTTGTTGTCTCCGGAAATTCAGGGAGTGATTGTGTGGCTAAACAGTTAATAGGGGCTTTAAGTATTAACAAAGGATTCAGACTGCCTCCTTATTTTGCTTTAACCGCTACTGCCAATGACCCCGGGTCAATAATGAATATCTTGGAGATAGACAGAAAAGCAAAAGAATTTGCTGAAAATATAAAAAGAGAAATTAAAAAATAAAGAGATTTAATTTATATTATGCAGAAGAAAGATATTAAAAGTATTACCTTAGATGAACTTCAAGAAGAGGTTAAAAATTTAGGGGTTGAAAAATATAGGGCAACTCAATTATTTAATCTTCTTTACAAAAAAGGCATAGAAGACTTCAGAGATATGCTGAGTCTACCAACATCATTTAGAGGTTTACTTCAAAAATATTTTTACATAAGCAAGATAAGGTTGGTAAATTTAGCTAAATCGAAAGACCAAACCGAAAAATATTTATTTAAGTTAGAAGATGGAAATTTAATAGAAAGCGTTCTTATATTTTCTGGCAAAAGAGTGACTGAATGTATATCTTCCCAAATTGGTTGTAAATATAATTGTTTATTTTGTGAAAGCGGCAAAAAAGGTTTTACCAGAAACCTTACAGTTAGCGAGATTTTAAATCAAGTTTTATTAGTAAAAAAGAAGATTGAATCTAATCTCAATAATATTGTATTTATGGGTATTGGTGAACCTTTAGATAATTATGATAATGTTGTAAAAGCCATTTGTATATTGAATTTTAAAGATGCTTTCAATATCGGAGCAAGAAAGATTACCATTTCTACCTGTGGGGTGATACCGGCTATAAAAAGGCTACAAGAGCATAATTGGCAGGTAGAGTTATCAGTTTCTCTGCATGCTCCGGAAAATAAATTAAGGTCTTATCTAATGCCGGTAAATAATATATATCCCTTGCCCGATCTGATAGAAGCATGCAAGAATTATGCGGAAAAAACTAAAAGGCAGATTACTTTTGAATATATTTTAATTAAAGGAGTGAATGATTCACTGATTTATGCAGATAAATTAGCTAAACTGATTGGTGGATTTAATTCTAAAATAAATTTAATTACCTTTAACCCTGCATCCGATTCCTTACTGCAGGCACCCGGTATTTCTCAGGTTAAATCTTTTAAAAATAAACTGGTGACCAGGGGGATTCCAGCCACTATAAGAATATCAAAGGGTGATGATATCTCTGCTGCCTGTGGTCAGCTAAAGAGCCTGCATCTAAAATAAATTACAAGGGCATAGCAATACGCCCCTACTTCCTTATTTCAAACTTGCAACTCAAAAATAATTGCTTATCACACATTACTCATTATTTATTACTGTGTTTTACCATATACTATATACTATATACTATCCCGCTTTCTACTTACTGCCCACACCCAAACGCTATACGTTATGCGCTCTACGCTATTATTCATGATATACGATATACGACATACTATATACGAATAAATTTCTTGACTTTATAAGCATATCTGATATACTTTTAACGAAGATAATGTTGGCTAACGGGCCCATAGCTCAGCTGGCAGAGCAACCGGCTCATAACCGGTCGGTCCCTGGTTCGAATCCAGGTGGGCCCACCAAACAATTGATAATTGTTAATTTTGTTAATAATGCAGGTAGTGTGGAATTTATGGAAAAGCATGAAATTATAAAAATACCAGAGAATTTTTTAAAAAACCTTACTTCTTCTATATAAGAAGTAAGGTTTTTTATTTTAATGACCTTTACAACTGTGAAGAGGGGAGGAATAAATCATTGATAGAAGAACAATATGATATCCTTATAGAATTACAAAAAATCGATATTGATATTGATGAAGAAAAGAAAAAGAAGAGAAGTTTACCTTTAACAATAGAAGGGGTTACCAAAAAAATTCAGGGGCTGAAAGATAATTTAAAAAAGAAAAATGAAAATTATAAGAATTTACAGATTAAATTAAAAAGAAAAGAATTGGATTTAGCTGAGCAATCTAATAAAATTAATAAACATCAGGAAGATTTATACGGAGGAAAGATATCTGATATCAAGGAGCTTAAACAGATACAAAAGGTAATAGCCAATTATAAAGAAGAAAAAGATAGTATTGAAGAAGTTGTTTTAGATTTAATGGAAGAGATGGAAGACCTTAATAAATCGATTGGTAATCTTGATGAAGATTTGGAAGGCAAAGAGAAAAAATTCAAAAAGTGCAAAGAGGAAATAGATTCAGCAAGGTTAGTAATTGAAAGGAATATGAATTCTTTAAATATCAAAAGAGGAGAGATATTAAATAAGATCATCGATGACCGCCTTTTAAAAGAATATGAGCTTTTAAGAAAAGAGAAGGGTGGAAAAGCCATTATAAAAGTTGATGGTTCTATATGTCCAGGCTGTTATCTCGATCTTCCCAGTGATGTTATTTATCAATTAAAAAAAAATCGAAAGATAATAATTTGCCCTAATTGTAGCCGAATCCTAATTTGGAAAGATTAACTCATTAATATAAACTTCAGTGGGATAGTTAGATAGAAAGAAGAATAGTGCTTTTTTTCTTTCTTTACCTAATGCCCAATATGAATTTTTTCTGATTCTCGGTTTCTATTATCTTTGCGATATACGATTCACGAGATACGAGATACGTATTAAATTAATTGACTTTATTGTGCTAAAATGATATTTTAAAATTGAAAAAAGAATATTTGATAAGTAGATCGGGTAATCGCGGAAGAAATAACATTTCTTCCGAGGAAAGTCCGAGCTCCATAGGGCAGAGTGCTGGGTAACCCCCAGTGAGGGTAACCTTAAGGAAAGTGCTACAGAAAATACACAGCCGGGCACCCAATTTGAGTACTCGGTAAAGGTGAAAAGGCAGGGTAAGAGCCTACCAGTTGTTAGGTGACTAACAAGCTTAGTAAACCCCACTCGGAGCAAGACCAAATAGGAAGAGCTGTGGTGGCCCGCTGAATCTTCGGGTAGGTCGCTAGAGGTGTAAGGTAACTTACATCCCAGATAGATGATTACCACCCTTATTAATTAATTAGTTAGTTATCTGGTTAACTATTTAAATACTAATAATTTGTTAACCAATTAACCAGCTAACCAAGTAACCAACTAACGAATTAGTAATAAGGGGACAGAACTCGGCTTATACGGTCTACTTATCAAAATAAATAGATATGAAGACATACAAGATATTTTATTGTATGTCTTTTTTTATTCTTTCCATCGAAATACCCCTCTCTAAAAACCATTTTGTAAATTTACCCTTCTATTTTTCTCAAAAATTCACCGAGAAATAGCGTATCTATTATAGAAAAGACGCTAAATGTGTGGTTTTTTTAATTTTTTTAAAAAAAATCAAATTATTTTCAAAAAAAAAGAGGGTTTTTCAAAAAGATGTAGTATAGTATATACAGTGGAGCAAAGTGGAGCAAAGTGGAGGATATAATATAAAGGAGATTTTATGTTTTTAGGACAGTATGAACACTCTATCGATGAAAAGGGAAGATTGATTGTGCCGGCAAAATACCGGGAACCTCTGGGTGATAATTTTATTATCACTTTCGGTCTTGATACTTGCCTTTTTGTATATCCTCTGGAAGAATGGAAAAATTTATCTGAAAAAATGAAGTTGCTGCCCTTGGGCCAGAAAGATGCCCGAGCATTTAAGAGGATACTATTTTCCCGGGCTACTGATTGTACCATGGATAATCAAGGCAGGGTTATTGTTATGAAATATCTGAGAGATTATGCCCGGATTAATAAAGAAACTATAGTTATCGGAGTTTCAGATAGGGTAGAGATCTGGAGCAAAGATGTATGGCAAAAATATTTTGAAGAAGTTGAAAATTCATACGAGGATATTGCCGAAAGAATATATGAGCAAGAAGGGTAATCTATGGTAAATTCCTTTCACACTCCTGTGTTAACAAAAGAGATCTTAAGTTATCTAATCATAGAAAAAGGAGGTGTTTATATCGATTGCACTTTAGGAGGTGGAGGACACTCCAAAGCCATTTTGGAGAACATTTATCCCCATGGTTTATTGATCAGTATCGACCAGGATATAGAGGCAATTGAAGTAGCAAAAGAAGAACTAAAAAGTTATACAGATAAAGTAAAATTAGTTAAAGGTAATTTTAAAAATTTAGAAGGAATTCTATCAGATTTAAAGATTGAAACAGTTTCGGGGATAGTCTTTGATTTAGGAGTGTCCTTCCACCAACTTAAAGAGAAAGAACGAGGATTTAGTTTTAAAGAAGACAGCCATTTAGATATGCGGATGGACCTAACCCAAAAATTTAACGCCGATATTTTAATTAATAGTTATTCGGAAAAAGATTTAGCTGAAATATTTGAAAAATACGGAGAAGAACGGTTTTCCAGAAGAATTGCCCGTTTAATTGTAACAGAACGAAAAAAGAAAGCCATTGCTACCACCAAACAGTTAGCTGATTTAATAATAAAAACTCTTCCCAAAACTAAAAAAAGGCACACCTGGAGAATTCATCCTGCAACCAGAGTTTTTCAGGCTATCAGAATTGAAGTAAACCAGGAGCTTAAGGCCTTGGAAAAAGGGCTTCATCAGGCAATTAGAGTTTTAGAGGATAAGGGAAGGATATGTGTTATTTCCTATCATTCATTAGAGGATAGGATAGTCAAGCACCTATTTAAGGAAGCAGAAAGAGAAGGGAAAGAACAAAAGAATTACGGATTGAAAATTATAACCAAAAAACCAATTAGACCTTCTTCGGAGGAAGTAAGGGATAATTCTAAAGCAAGAAGCGCTAAATTGAGAGTGGCAGAGAGAATAATAAAAGTAAAGGGATGATAAAATATGAGAGGGAGCAGCGTTATAGCTACCGGTAATTACGAAAATAAGAATACTATAATTGTTTTTGGGTCATTTTTAATTTTTGTAATTTTTGTCACTTCTATAGTAATTTTTTACATTTCTAATAACATTATATTAACTGAATTAGGATACAAATTAATAAAGTTAGAAAATGAAAAAATAGCCTTGGGAGAAGAAAATAAAAAACTTGAACTTACCGCAGAGACTCTTTCTGCTTTAGATAGAATTGAAAAAATTGCTTGTAATCATTTAGGAATGATTAGACCAAAAGAAGTTAAATACATTGCTTTAAATCCCGCTCCTGGGATTAATTCCGGAAATGATATCGGAGCAATCAGTAACAATTATAAAGAGGAAAAGAATTTTTGGGCTAGTTTTGACCTAAAGAATATAAATGACTTGATTTTAGGGGCATTAAAATAATATACTTGTAGCAGTATAGGTTAAAGAGGGCGGAAATAATTGTTGCTTTCCAAAGAGAAAAAAGAACGTATTATTTTTTTACTTATAGTATTTATAATTCTTTATTTTTCATTAATTTATAGATTATATAACATTCAGATCATTCAAAGTAATAGATTTAAGGAAATTGCTCAACAAGAACACCTCACTTCTTTTTCTATTGAAGGAGAACGAGGTAACATTTATGACAGAAATTATAAAAAATTAGCCGTGAATGTTAATGTTCAATCTTTATTTGCCATTCCCCCTAAAGTTGAAAATCCTCAAGAAACTGCCCGAAAAATATCTTCAATCTTGAATTTAAAAACAAAAGACGTACTGGAAAAATTAAACCAGAAAAAGTCTTTTGTGTGGATAAAGAGGAAGTTAAAAGAAACAGAAGTAGCAGAGATTGAAAAACTAAACCTAGAGGGATTTGATTTCTTGGATGAGGGCAAAAGATATTACCCCAAGAATTATTTGGCTTCTAATTTAATGGGATTTGTGGGGATAGACAATCAAGGACTGGAAGGTTTGGAATCATTTTTTGATAAAGAATTAAAAGGTTTGCCCGGTTTAGTAATTTTAGAAAGAGATGCTATAGGAGGCAAGGTACCTTTAAGTATTAAAGAACCAACTGGTCACAAAGATGGGCATTCAATTGTATTGACTATTGATGAAGTTATCCAATATATCACTGAAGAAGCCTTGGATAAAGCTTTTCAAAAATCTAAAGCCAAAACAGGAATTGCTATTGTAGTAGAACCTAAAACCGGGGAAATCTTAGCAATGGCAGTAGAACCTTCCTATAACCCCAATTATTTTAATCAATATCCCCGTGATATTTGGAGAAATAGAGCAGTAACTGATGCCTATGAACCGGGATCGACCTTTAAAATTGTTACCATAGCTACCGCCCTGGAAGAAAAAGTAGCCAATTTAGATGACCAATTTTATTGTAAGGGGTGGATAAAATACAATGGGACTATTTTTCACGATATACATCAACATGGTTCTCAAGATCTTACCGATATAGTGAAAAATTCCTGTAATATAGGAGTAATTCAAACCGGAACGAGATTAGATGAAAAGGTTTTTGAAAAATCGATTAGAAGGTTCGGGTTTGGGACATTGACTGAAATAAATTTACCCGGTGAAACAAATGGCCTGGTAAGAAGCACAAAGGATTGGTCAAAAATTTCCCTGGCTTCTTTATCTATAGGTCAAGAAATTTCTGTAACTCCCCTTCAGTTGATAATGGCTGTATCGGCAATAGCTAATCGGGGGACTTTGATGAAACCGATGATAGTGAAAGAAATAATAGATTCTACGCAAAATAAAATTAAAATATTCAAACCAAAACCAGTAAGACAGGTTGTATCGGTAGATACTGCCTTAACTATGAGTAAAATATTGGAACAAGTGGTTAATGACGGAACTGGTACAAGAGCTAAGCTTGCAGGGTATCAAGCCGCAGGAAAAACCGGGACTGCTCAAAAATTTGATTTTTCTACCGGTAAATATTCCGAAGATAAGTATAGTTCATTTTTTGTGGGATATGTTCCTGCAGAGAACCCTAAAATATCTATCCTGGTTTTATTAGATGAGCCTAAGGGGAGTTATTACGGTGGGACAGTGGCTGCTCCGGTTTTTCAGGAGATTGCTTCCAAGGTTCTTCCTTACTTATCGGTACCAACGAATGAATAGCGTAGAGCGTACAGCGTTTAGCGTAAAGAATTAGTTAGTTTATTAACTGGCAAGCCGGCCGGGTAACTATATGCTCACGACTGTTCACTAACGACTATTTTTTAACTAAACTGACTGGTGGACTGGGAGACCGGGAGACTGGAAGATATTATAGGTTTTGAATTGAATCGCAATACGCAATACGATATACTATATACGGAATTTAACTGGAGGACAAACGTCTTATCTTTCATACTATACGCTGTACGCTGTACGCTATTTATAATATCGAGGTAATTTTTATGAAGTTAAGTGAATTAATAACAAATTTAGACGCTAAGGTAATTATCGGTGATTTAAATTTAAATATCAAAGGAATTTATTATGACTCTCGGGGAATAAAAAGAGATTTTTTATTTATATGTATAAAAGGTTTTACTTCTGATGGACATGATTTTATCGATGAAGCCATTAACAGGGGAGCTGTTGCACTGATAGTAGAAAAAGAAATTTCTCCCAGACGGGGCATTACTATAATAAGGGTAGATGATAGCCGTAAAGCCTTAGCCATTTTAGCCAATCAATTTTACGGTTTCCCTTCGCGAAAATTAAAATTGATTGGGGTAACCGGAACAAACGGCAAAACTACCATTACTTATATGCTAAGAGCTATTTTTCAGGAGGCAGGTTTCAAAACCGGACTTCTGGGTACCGCTCAAAATATAATCGGTGACAATATTAATTCTTCTCAAATGACTACCATGGAATCGGTAGATTTACAGAAAACCCTCAAAGAAATGGTTGAACAAAAGAATGATTTTGCAGTGATGGAAGTATCTTCCCATGCCTTGCAATTATCCCGCGTAGAAGGATGCGATTTTGATTCAGCCATCTTTACTAATATCAGCAAGGAACATTTCGAAATCCATAAAAACTTTTCTAATTATCTAAAGGCCAAGAAAAAATTGTTTTTAAGCTTAAACAGAAGCAAAAAAGAAGCTTCTAAAAAATTTGCAATAATTAATGTTGACGAAGAGCACAGTAAAGATTTTATAGATTGTAATAAGGTTAATTTAATTACTTATGGAGTAGAAAAACAAGCTGAGATTAGAGCCAGGAACATAAAAATAGAGCTCAAAAATTCGTTATTTATGGTGGAAACACCTGTTGGGAACACTAAAATATTTTTAAATTACAGCGGAAGATACAATATATATAATGCTTTGGCAGCTACAGCAACAGCTATTACTCAGGGTATTCCCCTTGATACAATTTCTCGGGCTTTTAGTAAATTTTATGGTGCCCCGGGAAGATATAAATTACTTGAATATGGTCAGAATTATACTATTGTTATTGATTTTGCCCATAATTATCATGGGTTAGGTAATATATTGCAGAATCTACGAAATTTTGCTCCCCATAATGTAATTACTGTATTTGGGCATGGTGGAGAGAAATATAATAAGGTAAGGGCTACCATGGGAGAAGTTTTAGGGACATATAGTGATTACACAGTAATAACTGCGGATAATCCTAAGAGTGAAGATCCTATAGAAATTGCCCAAGAGATTGAGAGAGGAGTTAAAAAAACAGATAAAGATTATATTATAATTACTGATCGGGTAAAAGCTATTAAACATGCTTTGGAAAAGGCCGAAGAAGGGGATATAGTCTTAATAGCCGGAAAAGGACCTGAAAAAGAACAGATTTATCATAACAGAGCTATCCATCATAATGATGAAGAAGTAGTAAAATATATTTTAACAGGGAGATAAAAGATTGGAAAACTGTAAGATTAGAGAATTGATAAAAGCTGTCTCGGGAAAGATAATTCAAGGAAGCCAGGATTGCTTAATAAGCAGAATTTCCATAGACAGCCGAACTTTAATTCCCGGTGATTTATTTTTCGCTATAATTGGGCCCAGTTTCAATGGACATGATTATATTTTTGAAGCTTTTAGCAAGGGAGCAGTTGGGGTAGTAGTCTGTAAAGGTGCGAGCACTTTATTACAGAATAAGCGAATAGAAAAAGATGAAATTATCATAGAAGTAAAAGATACTCTTTCTGCCCTGCAGGATTGGTCCAAGCACTATAAGAATAAATTTAAAACTTTTAATATCTGTGTAACCGGCAGTAACGGAAAGACCACGACCAAAGAAATTATCGCTCATATCCTATCTCAGGAATTCCCTCTTTTAAAAACTTCCGGAAATTATAATAATGAAATCGGAATCCCTCTTACCCTACTACAGCTTGATAAATCACATAAGATATTGGTGGCAGAGATGGGAATGAGGGGTTTGGGTGAAATAAAAACTCTTACCGATTTTATTCCTCCTGATTTGGCAGTGATTACTAATATTGGCGAAGCACATATCGGTTTATTAGGTTCAAAGGATAATATTTTTAAGGCTAAATCGGAATTATTACAATCATTGGATAAAGGCGGTATAGCTATTCTAAACAGAGATGATCCTTATTTTATTAGGATGTCGAAAATTGTTAAAGACAAGAAAGTATATACCTTTGGCATTGAGAATAAGAGTGATATTATGGCCGGCAATATCAAAATGGTCAGAGATAAGGGAATGAAATTTTCCTTAAAAGTGCAAAATGGCAAAAGTAGAGAAATATATTTTCCCTTATTGGGAAGGCATAATATTTATAATGCACTTACTGCTTCTGCGGCTGCTTTTGCCCTGGGAATAAAATTGGATTTAATTGAAAGAGGATTATCTTCTTTTAGACCGTTAGATCTGCATATGCAATTGAGTAACTTTTATAATGGTATTAAAATATTAAATGATTCATATAATGCGAGTCCCTTATCGGTAAAAAGTGCTTTAGAAACTTTAGCAGAAGTCGGGCAAAAGAATAGAAAGATAGCCATCTTGGGAGATATGCTGGAATTAGGAGAAAAGGCTGATTTCTACCACCGGGAAATAGGAAAAGAAGTAGCAAAATTGTCTATTGATATACTGATAACTGTAGGCCCGGGAGGAAAGATAATTGCCCGGTCTTCCCAGGAAGAAGGGATGGAAGAAGAGAGAGTTTTTTCTTTTGAGAAAAATGAGAAGTTAAATTTAACCAAAGAGCTATTAAGTCTGACCAAACCCGGAGATTTTATCCTATTAAAAGGTTCCCGGGAAATGAAAATGGAAAAGATTTTAGAATTTTTACAAAAAGAGTATCAAAAAAATAATCCTGCCTAAGGAGGAGATAATGACCTATTGGCCCTTAACTTCATTAGTTTCTTTTATAATTCCGGTAATTGCTCTGCCGTTTTTTATAAAATATTTAAAAAAACATAATGTGGGACAGAAAATTCGTCAGGAAGGGCCGGATCTTCATCAACATAAAATGGGAACACCTACCATGGGAGGGGTAATAGTTATTCTTACTTTGGCAATAGTAGTTTTACTCCTTGTTCCTTACAATAAATATGTTTTATGGTCGTTGGTTGCCACTGTTGGTTTTGGTCTTATCGGCTTGATTGACGATTTAATTAAATATCTTAAGAAACGGTCATTAGGTCTTCTGACTATGCAAAAGCTGTTCCTTCAAATTGCCTTAACTTTAATATTTGCCTATGGTGTCCGACAAAACACTGATTTAGGTACAGAAATTTACCTTCCTTTTTTAAAAAATAGTATAGATTTAGGAATTATGTTTGTGCCTTTTGTTGTCCTGGTGATGGTTAGTTCTGTCAATGCGGTAAATTTAACCGACGGCTTGGATGGGCTGGCAGCTGGGCTAGTAACTATTGCCATGCTAAGTTTTGCTTTAGTTGCCTATATGCAAAATATATTGCCTATGAGTTTATTTTCCCTGATAGTTGCCTTAACTTCTTTTGGTTTTTTAATCTATAATTTTTATCCGGCCAAGATATTTTTAGGAGATGTAGGTTCTTTGGCTTTAGGCGGAGCACTTGCTTCGGTAGCAATTTTTACCAGAACAGAGTTGTTTCTACTGATAATAGGCGGGGTATTTGTGATTGAAACTTTATCAGTGATACTTCAGGTTGTTTCGGTAAAATTAAGGGGTAAAATAATTTTTAAGATGAGTCCTATTCATCATCATTTTGAGCTTTGTGGCTGGAAAGAACCTAAAATTATTATCAGGTTTTGGATAGTGGGAATAATATTGGCTCTTATCGGAATAGCTAGTATTTAGTATATCGTTAGCTAGTTAACTGGTTACTTGGTTAATTAGTTGAAGATTTCGTTTTAAACTGGATAACTGGCCAACTATTTTATCTTACATCTTGTAATTTAATTCCTAACCAGTTAACTAGCTAACCAATTAACCAACTAACTATATAATAGGAGTTATACTTAGATGTTAACAGAAAAAAAATCTCCCGATTTATGGCTTTTTATAGTAGTAATTATTCTTATGGCTATCGGCATATGTATGGTTTTTAGTTCAAGTTACATTATGGCTTATAAGTGGTATGGAGATAGTTATTATTTTTTAAAAAGACAATTAATTTATGCTATAATAGCCCTGGTAGCATTTATTTTTGCTATATATACCGATTATCATTATTATAAAAAATTTACTTTGCCTATTTTAATTTTATCCATTGCATTGCTATCGATGGTGTATATTCCCAGTATCGGAAGAACTGCCGGAGGAGCAAGCAGATGGGTTAAGATAGGATTTTTTTCTTTTCAGCCTTCCGAAATTGCTAAATTCGCTTTAATCTTATATATGGCAGAGTCTTTAACCAGAAAACAATTAAAAGATATAAAAACTTTTATTAGAGGGGTATTGCCCCCTTTAATTATTATGTTAGTAATGTTTTTATTAATCCTGAATGAACCAGATTTTAGTACTTCCTTAATTATTTTAGGTATTTCTTTTATTATGTTATTTATTGGGGGGACCAGGGTAATTCAGCTTTATGCACTAATAATAACAGCAATTCCCTTGGGAATTTTAATATTATCCAGAGAAGAATATAGAAGAACGAGATTGCTTTCCTTTTTGAACCCCTGGAAAGACCCCTTGGATAGCGGGTTTCACATAATTCAATCTCTATTAGCCTTAGGAAGCGGTGGAATTTTTGGAATCGGATTGGCAGAGAGTAAACAAAAATATTTTTATCTTCCCGACCAGCATACTGACTTTATCTTCTCAATAATTGGTGAGGAAATTGGATTTATAGGTACTGTAGTAATAATTATTCTTTTTACAATATTATTGTGGCGTGGATTCAGGATAGCCTTAGATTCTTCTGACCAATTTGGGACTTTGCTGGCTGCGGGTATTACCTCAATGATAGTTTTCCAGAGTATCATAAATATTGGAGTGGTAACCAAGATGATTCCCACTACCGGTATAACCCTGCCCTTTATCAGCTATGGGGGTTCATCTCTAATTGTAAATATGTTTTGTGCGGGAATTTTATTAAATATTTCCCGCAATAAAGTAAAAGAATAGGGAGTATAGTTAATGGCATTTAAGGTGATAATTTCGGGTGGTGGAACAGGGGGGCACATATATCCAGGAATTAGCTTGGCTTACGAGATAAAAGACAGAGATATAAACAATGATATTTTGTTTTTAGGAACTGAAAGGGGCATGGAATCAAAACTTATTCCTCGGGAAGGTTTTAAAATTGTAAAAATTAATGCCCGGGGCATCCAACGGAAAATATGTTTTGAAAATTTAACGGCGATTGTCATTTTTTTAATTTCCTTATTTCAGTCATATAAAATTATAAAAAAGTATAAGCCGGATATAGTTATTGGAACAGGGGGCTATGTGAGCGGTTCGGTTGTTTTGATGGCTGCGATATTAGGTATTCCAACTTTTATCCATGAGCAGAATGTAATACCCGGGATTACCAATAAATTTTTATCTCGTATTACCAGAGCAACATTTTTAAGCTTTAATCAGTCAAAAAAATATTTTAATAATAAAGCAAAATTGATTTTTACCGGTAATCCCCTACGTTTTAAAAATATTAAACAGAGCACAGACAGAGAGTATAAAAAATTTAACCTTGATTCTTCAAAAAAAACTATATTGGTGTTGGGAGGCAGCAAGGGAGCAGCTTCAATTAATAGAGCTGTTCTGGGAGGTATCGATTTAATAAAAGAGGTTATAAAAAACGACTGGCAAGTTTTATTGATTAGCGGGCAAGACGATTACAATAACGTCTTGAAAATAGTGGGAGAAGACCATAAAATATTTTCGGTAGAACCTTATCTATATGATATTGAAAAAGCCTATTCTCTGGCTGATTTAGTAATCTGCCGGGCGGGAGCTACAACTTTAGCTGAAATCGGGGCTTATGGTTTACCAGTAATTTTAATACCTTACCCCCACGCTACTCATGATCATCAGGGAATCAATGCTAAAATTTTTAAAAGAGAAGGGGCTGCAATATTAATTTTAGAAAAGGATTTATCCGATAAGAAATTAGCTTGGGTTTTGCTCGATATATTGAAAGATAAAAATCGATTAGAAATGATGGCTAAAAAGAGCAGAGAATTAAGTAATGTGAATTCAGCTAAGAAGATAGTAGACTATATTTTTGACTACACTAAAAAAATTTAAAAATAGAAGAAATATTTTACCAACAAAGCAGGAAAATTAATAATTTTGTTGAAATTATAAAATAGTATATAGTATCACATATATCGTATATCGTTTTTGAAAGTTGCTTTTCGCCCTTACTTTTTCGATATACGATATACGATATACGAGCAAAGGTGGAATTATATTTGATGAATGAAAAAAAAATACATATACATTTTATTGGAATTGGTGGATCGGGAATGAGCGGCTTAGCCTCAATCCTTCTTGATTCAGGTCATAAGATAAGTGGTTCCGATATTGCACCTTCAAAGATAACCAAAAGATTAGCTGATAAGGGAGCAACCATATTTAAAGGTCATAATAAAAATAATGTAGAAAGGGCAGATTTAGTAGTAGTTTCATCGGCAATCCCTGAATCTAATTCAGAAATAAAGAGTGCTAGGGATAGAAAGATTACCATAATCAAAAGGGCTGAAATGCTGGCAAAACTTATGGACAATAAATATGGAATAGCCATTGCCGGTACACACGGTAAGAGCACCACTGCTTCCATGATAAGTCTATTATTAGAAAAAAGCGGTTTCAATCCTACCGTAGTAGTGGGAGGAGAGCTAAACAATTTTAAAAATAATGCTAAATTAGGGAAAGGAAATCACATAGTTGTAGAAGCCGATGAAAGTGACGGTTCGTTTTTGGAATTGAATCCACAAATGGCTATAGTTACCAATATAGAAGATGATCATTTAGATCATTATGAAAATATGGAAAACATTCTAAAAGATTTTAGGAAATTTATTGATAAAGTTCCTGATAATGGACGAGTCATATTATGCAAGGATTGCGATAATATAAAGGGACTGGTAAAACAATGTGGAAGAAGTCATGTATCTTATGGAATATTTACTGAAGCGGATCTAATGGCTAAAGATGTAGAATTAGATAAGTTAAATTCTAAATCAAAAATATATTGGCAGGGTAAAAAAATCGGTGAACTTTATTTAAAAGTTGCCGGATATCACAATATTTTAAATGCTTTAGCGGCAATTACTGTTGCTCTGGAACTGGGAATAAGTTTTAGGGAAATTGCTAAGACATTGAGCGACTTTCGAGGAGTACATAGAAGAATGGAAGTTGTTGCCAATACTGATGACAATATATTAATTATTGATGATTATGCTCATCATCCTACAGAGATTAAAGCAACCTTAAGTGCTTTAAAAAGCAGCTGGCAAAATAGAAGAATAATTGCCATATTTCAGCCCCATCGCTTCAGCAGAACTAAACTTTTATCAGAAAAGTTTGGTAAGGCATTTTTTGATGCCGATTATGTAATTATTGATGATATTTATTCAGCCAATGAATCACCCATATCCGGAATTAGCGGAGAGACCATATTTGGGGAAATTAAAAAAACCAACCACAAACAGATAAAATATTTGCCTTCCAAAGATAATATTTTAAGTTATTTATCTGAAATTATTCAACCCGGAGATATAATAATAACTATGGGTGCGGGAGATATTTGGATTGTTGCCCAGGAATTGGCTAAACGATTGAAGAAAACAAAGGAATTTTGATATTATTTAAAAATGAACATAAATATAGATATCATAAAAAATGAGTGCAAAATACAAGGGATTGACCATATAATTAAATACGATGAGCCATTAAAAAATCATACTTCATTAAGAATTGGCGGACCTGCTGATGTTTTTTGCAGCCCTGGAAATGTCGAAGATTTAAAAAAAGTCGTTTCTATTTCCAAAGAATTTAATTTGCCTTTCCGGGTTGTGGGAAACGGAACAAACTTATTGATTTTGGATAAAGGGATAAGAGGTTTGGTAATCAACCTAAATAAAGATTTTAAAAAAATAGAATTTTCTGATAAAATTGTAAAAATAGGTGCAGGAGTTTCATTAGTATATCTGAGTAAGATGGCTTTAAATAGAGAATTGAACGGATTAGAATTTGCCTGTACCATTCCCGGGGCTTTGGGTGGAGCAATAATTAATAACGCCAGTTTTAAAGGATACTGCATGGCAGATGTAGTACAAAATGTAACTTTTTTAACCCGGGAAAATAAAATAGAAATAACCTCCAAATCCAATTTAGATTTTAATTATCGTGAATGTAATTTAAAAGGCGAGCAGGTGATAATTTTAGAAGCAACTCTACTGCTGAAAAAAGGGAATAAAGAAGAAATTGAATCTAAAATAAAACAAAATATTGAAATCAGAAAAAACAGCCAGCCTTTGGATAAATTCAGCGCGGGCAGCATATTTAAAAATCCACCCGGTTATTATGCCGGAGAATTGATCGAAAAGGTTGGAGCGAAGGGTTTATCTCGAGGCAAAGCAGAGGTCTCTACCAGGCACGCTAATTTTATTGTGAATAATGGCGGTGCATCAGCCGGAGATATTTTATATTTAATTAAAGAGATTGAGAAAAGAGTAAAGAAAAATTTTGGAATAAAATTAGAACGCGAAATAGAAATTTTAGGAGAACCCTAATTTCGTATAACGTATTTCGTATATCGTATCTAGTTAAGAAAACAGAAGCCAGAAGACAGAAGTCAGAATAAGAGAGCATA
>Ga0255384_10026_pt1 | contig 27532 bp, 23 predicted proteins | sample ANMaggSeSYBR01F7_FD_182106 | JGI IMG/M metagenome (GOLD analysis project Ga0255384, IMG submission 182106) | Sediment cell enrichment communities from methane seep in Santa Monica Basin, California, United Staets - ANME aggregate JGI... | ecosystem: Environmental > Aquatic > Marine > Cold seeps >... | reverse complement strand
CTTTTCGTTCTTCATCTATCACAGAGAAATTTCTTTGCTGATCTTTTAAGAGCCTTGATAACCGGCAATTCTTCGCCACTTAAAAATCTAACTAACGCTCCCCCACCGGTACTTATATAAGAAAAGCCATCTGTTAGTTTATATTTATTGACCGCTGTTATACTATCCCCTCCACCAAGTACGGAAAAGGCACTACTTTTAGAAATGGCAGCCAGTATAGATTTTGTACCCAATGCAGTCTCCGTTTTTTCAAAGACTCCAGCGGGTCCATTAAAGAAGACTGTTTTGGCATCTTTTATGATGGATTTATATTCAGATATCGTATTCTTGCCCAAATCCATTAAAGTATAATTTATGGGTAGACTACTTACTTTGACTTCTTTCCTTTCTCCGGATACGGAATAAGCAAAATCAATGGGTAATTTGATCTGCTTTGTAAAAGTATTTAAAATAGCTCTGGATTGGTCAATATAGCTTTCTAAATTTTTCTTTTTAATTAAATCTTCAGAAGGTTTTCCCAGGGAAATTCCTTTAGCCAATAACATTACTTGAGCTACTAAACCAGTTGCTAATACCAAATCAGCAATATTATTTTTTAATATAGAATCAATCATTAAAAAAGCATCCTGAATCTTCGCTCCACCTAAAATAAAAATACAGGGTTTCTTGGGATTTTGTAACAATTGATTTAAAGAAGTGACTTCTTTTTCGAATAATCGCCCCATAGCAGAGGGTAATACTTCTTCCATGCCTACCAGAGTAGGCTGACAGCGATGAGCCGCAGCAAAGGCGTCACATAGATATAAATCTGCTAAGGGAGTCAATTTGCAAACGGTTTGAGTTTTTGCTTGTTCTTTCGGTGATAGATTTAATTTGGTCTCAAAAAGAGTCATTTCTTCTGCCATAAAGCGCACATTTTCCAACATTAAGATTTGACCATTTTTTAAAGCTTTAATTTTATCTCGGGCAGCCGGACCGCATACATCATCTATATAATCAACCGGTTTTCCCAATAATTGGGAAATGATTTTAGCGTGAGGTCTGGTAGATGCGTAATTATGATATTCTATATCACTGCCTTGATGAATGAGAACCACGGTTTTGGCTCCCTTTTCACTTAACTCTTTAAGAGTAGGCAGACTCTTTTCAATTCTGGTAATATCTATGGGTTCTCGTGTTTTAGGATCAAGGGGAGAATTCATATCAAAACGGGCAAGAATAGTTTTTCCTTTTAGATTAAAATCATCAAGCGTATACATACTATTTATCACGTCTTATCACTCTCCTTATTTCATGCCTAGATATTGATTGGTTATCCCCACTGCTTCTAATCTGTCTTTTTGCATTTCCAAACTGGCTCTTATCCCATCCATGGTCTCCGGAATAACAATCGCTTCTTGCGGGATATTTATGGCAAACATCATATCATCTCCAGAAGGAACAATGGTTTCCTCCCATACTGCAATCTCATACATATCACCACGAGGATTACCTAAATCTCTGGCATACTTAAATAAAGAAGCATTTCCTAGGAAGCCATCTTTCAGTCTTACCACTCTAATTCTAGGATGCTTATTAAAATGTTCAAGAACTTCTTCTTTTGTAATTTTTTTATTCGGTGTGGCCACGATGGTAATAATATGTCCATGGGTAACCGGGGTATGGACCAAGATGCCGGTAGCATTCACATGGGGCATAATGGTCATTAAGTCTACCGCTTGATGATTGGGAGCCTTTGCTACCTCTAAAGCATTAGTTAATCCTCTATGGTAATCCCCGGGATCTGCTACTCTTCTAATAATGGTAATGGCTATTTTTTCCAAGCCGACAACTCGATCCAAACAATCGACTGCTCTTATTAATCCGGTCGTATTACAGGAAGTCAATTTGAGAAATTGCTTACCTAAACCTTTTTCGTAATTGGCATATCCATGGAAAAAGACATCGGCAACTTTGTTCTTTTCTCCCCCCTGGAATATGGCTTTAAGACTATACTTTTTATAGATCTCTTTATTCTTTTGACCAATTCCAGCACTGGTAGCATCTAAGACGATATCTACTTTTTTGAGAAGATCATCTAGGGTTCCGGTAACCGGAATTCTGGCATCCTCAAGAAGAGGAATGTTGTCAGGTATTGCACAATATAGATCGTAAGGCATTCCTTTCTCCTTTAACGCTCTTACAGGTAAGGTAGGAGCCACATCAGAAATTCCTACTAGTTCCATATCTTTCTGTCTGGCTACTCCATCAGCTAAACGCTGACCGATAGTACCATAACCTACTACTGCTACTTTTGGTTTTGTCATTTTAGATTCTCCTTTAAATATAGTTATTTAAGAATACTTTTTAATAAAAATGAAACCATTTTTATATTTTAAGCTCATTGTATATTTAATTAAAATATTGTATGATAATTTTACTTGCTTGATTTTAAATCAGCACTATATGATGTAGCATATTCCTCAAGAGATAAAATCAGTAAAATCAATTTTCCTCAATTAGATCTATTATTTTTGCAATGGATATTTCCCTATCTTTATTGCTGTATCATATAATGTAATAATATTTTCCACAGGAACATCATATTGAATATTATGAACTGGAGTAAATATAAAACCACCACGCGGAGCAAGATCATTTATTCTTTTTTTTACTTCTTTTTCTACTTTATCAGGAGTTCCATAAGTTAAAATACTCTGTGTGTCACAGCCACCTCCCCAAAAACTCAATTTCTCTCCAAATTCATTTTTTAATTTCAAAGAATCCATATTTTTTGCTGATACCTGTACTGGATTTATAACATCAACTCCTATTTCAATTAAATCTGGTATAATTTCATAAATTGAGCCACATGAATGTAAAAGTAATTTTGCATCAGTTCTTTCTTTTATAAAAGAATAAAATTCTTTTTGCCTAGGTTTTATATATTTTCGATATAATTGTGGAGAAATTAATAATCCTTCTTGCATACCAAGATCATCGGCAACTCTTACTACCTGAAGGTATTCTCCTATTAATTCCAATACAGTCTCTGCTAATCCTTTCGCGTAATTAAGAGCTTTATCGAGTAAATTATTGACAAATCTTGGATTTAGTATTAAATCCATATAAAATTGTTCATGCCCTCTTAAGAATGAAGGTAAACCAAAAAGACTTTCTGAAAAACCATTTAACACTAGCGCATAAGGAGACATTTCATATAATTTTTTAGCTTCTTCTTTCAGTCCATTTATCCTTTTTGGATCTCTGGGATCAGGCCAATCATAATTTTCTAGATCATCCAAATTAGCATTTGCTAAAGGAGATTCTATCATATCGTAATAATGGCTGCTCGGTGGTTTAGTTGTTTTAATGCCCCATTCATCTTCGTAAATTGAATAATTTATTTTTTTTAATGATTTAGCTGGTTTCATAAAAATATGTCGTGTGTCAACATGAAATCTTTGCAAAATATCTTCTTCAACCTTTGTTATTTGTTGTGCATGATCGATGATTTCAACTTCATTCAATCGAAATCCTAAATATTGTCTTAAACTCCTATAAGAGTCAACATGAAATGAAGTAACTTGTGAACCAATATCAATTGGTATTCTATCTGGCTCTTCATGATTTAAACTTTTAATAACTCTTTCTCTTGAATCCATTTTTTAAATTATTCCTTTTTCTATATTTTAGCTAATTAAAATTATTTTTTAAAAAATCCCTAATTTGCTCAAGTATTCCGGAAGCATCTAATTTAAACTTCTTTTTCATTTCTTTATTTGTGCCGGATTTCCCAAAAATATCCCCTATTCCTATTCTCTTTAGTTTAACAGGATATTTTTCAGAGAGAACTTCTGCAACCGCTGACCCCAAGCCTCCAATAATGTTATGATTCTCTACAGTTACTATTTTACAAGTTTCTTTGGCAGCTTTAATTATTGCATCTTCATCAATTGGTTTTATAGAACTCATGTTAATAATTCTTGCGCTTATACCTTCTTTTTCTAATAATAACGCGGCACTAAGAACCTCGTCAAATATTGCCCCACAGGAAATTATTGTTATATCACTGCCATCTTTTATGGTTACAGATTTTCCTAATTGAAATTTATAATCAGAAGAAACAATTGAAAACATCACATCTCTTCCTATTCGTAGATACATCGGACCATTATAATTAACCGCAAATTTAACCACTTCCTCAGTTTCTAGTTCATCTACCGGTTCTACTACTACCATATTGGGAATAGAACGCATTATAGCAACATCCTCTAATGATTGATGAGTTGCTCCATTCATTCCTACAAAAAGTCCAACATATGCTCCTATAATTTTTACATTTAAGTTAGGATATGCTACGGAAGTAACAACCTGGTCACACACTCTTCTTGATGCAAAAACAGCAAAACTCGAAACAAACGGAATAAACCCAAGAGTACTCAAACCGGCAGCAACGCCGATCATGTTTTGTTCAGCAATTCCCATTTCAAGAAACTGTTTAGGTAAGGCTTTTTTAAACCCTTCAATCTTAATAGAAGAAGCAAGATCTGCATCTAAAACTAATATATTAGAATCCTTTTTGGCTAATTTAGTCAAAGTATTGCCTAAAGCTACCCTGGGTGCAATTTTATCTAACATCTAATTTCCCTCCTTCATTTGCGTTAAAGTAACTTCAATTTCATTTTGAGGATAATGCAATTCTTGCAAAGCTCTTTCTACCTGTTCGACTGTCATAGTTACTGCATGAGATTTAACCTGGTTTTCATAAAAAGAAATTCCCCGACCTTTAATAGTATGAGCAATTATCGCTGTAGGTTTTTTTTTTACATTTTTTGCCTCATTTAAAGCATCTATGATCTGAGTAAAAGAGTGGCCATCTTCTATTTGAATAACATGCCAACCAAATGAATCCCATTTATCACAAAATGGTTCAAGGGGCATGACTTCACATGTCTTACCCGATAGGGTTAATTTATTATAATCTATAATTGCAACCAAGTTATCCAATTTAAATTTGGAAGCACACATTGCTGCTTCCCAAACCTGTCCTTCGGCTGATTCTCCGTCACCAACAATACTATAAGTGCGAAAATTTTTACCTTTTAATTTTGCCCCAAGAGCAATTCCTACTGCCGCAGATATTCCTTGTCCTAAAGCACCAGTGCTCATATCTATACCGGGACATATTTTCATATCAGGATGACACTGAAGAATGCTATCAACTGTATCAAGGGTGGAAAGAATTTCTTCGGAAAAATATCCTTTTTGGGTAAGAATAGCATATAAAGATAGACAAGAATGGCCTTTTGATAATACAAAACGGTCTCTATCTTCCCATTGGAAATTTTTCGGGTCAATATTCATTTCACAAAAATATAAAACAGTTAATAGTTCGACAATAGACATGGAACCGCCTATATGACCAAAGCCTGATTTCCCAATCATCTGAACAACCTTGATCCTGGTCTGACGCGCTATTTCCTCTAATTTTTCCTTTTTGATTATTTCATTATTCAATCTTTTTCCCTCCAAAAAACAAATACATAAAAAAATATTTTATAAATAATATCTATTATTTATTAGTATTACTACCTTTGTTCCATTTTAATCAAACTATTTAATAAATGTTAATAATTCTAATTCTTTAAGTGTCTCTTTCAATGGTATACCAACCTCATCCCAACCACGTATATGATAATAATCCCTTAACATTTCGTTTAAACGTGGTAGGTTATCCCCTGAACCTCCCCCCCGAGAATGAGTTAACAGTCTCGCCGGTAAGGTATCATCTTTTCTGCTAATCCCCTCTCTAACATCATAGAGCCTTTTTAAGTTAAAGATCCTCTCTCCGGCTTTTAAAAACTCTTCTTTGGTCATATCCCAACCGGTAACCAAATTTAAACTCTTTAGCAACGGTTCTACAGACATGCCGGCAAAAAGTGTAAATTTACAAATATGTAAAGAATCAAACAAGCTCATTAAATTTTGCATATCTGCCACCATTTTAGCTTTACCCTTAGTTTCAAACCGGTCAAGGGTTTTCGGATAACCCAAGTCTGGTAAGGTAAAAGCAAATTCAAGATTATGGGTAAAACCTGCAACATGACAAGCCCCCCTAGGAGAAGTGGCATAACCTAAAGCCAAACTCACTTTGGCCCGGGGATCATGAGCTGGCACATCTAATCCTTTTACATGTAGAGCAAATTCAGAACTGTTACCTCCAATTTCTTCAGATGCTTTAACTATGCCCTCACCGAGTAATTTACCAATATCTTCTCTGTAGGCAATCTTTTTTAACATCTTTATAATAGCATCCCCATTGCCCCAAGTCATTTCTAAACCACCCGTATCTTTTTTACTAATCAAATCTTTTTCGTAAGCTTCAATGCAGAAGCTCATAAGCGAACCAGCAGAAATCGAATCTAAACCATATCTATTGCATAATTCCTGTGCTTTAAAGATAATATTGAGATCATCAATTAAACAATTAGAACCAAACATACCAATCGCTTCATATTCCGGACCTGCACCCTTTTGGCCTTTGTAGGGTCCATCCTTAATCTCAACTTCTCTGCCACAGCCAATGACACATCTACCACAATAATATCTATCTGTGAGAATATTTTTCGTCATAACCGGTCCGGAAATTTTCTTGGCTTGTTCTTTCCAATTTCCCCCATACCAATTTTTAATTGGCAAATCTCCTATCTCTTCATAAAGCTCTACGTCTCTTGAAGTTCCATGTTCTCTTAACCTTTTCGAAACTTTTACCATGTGGGGAGTTATCTCTTTAATAAATTTATTCAATTCCTTTTCATGGGCAATTTTCACTTCTTTGCTTCCTAAAACAGTGATGGCTTTCAGGTTTTTGGAACCCATGACCGCACCAACTCCAGCTCTTCCGGCGGCACGACCGACTTCTCCCTCATTCATGATAGCAGCAATCTTAACCAATCTTTCTCCGGCAATACCGATACAGACAGAACGAGCCTTAGTGTCAATCTTTTCTTTTAACATTTCATCAACTTCAAAAGTATCTTTACCCCATAAATCATCAGCATCATTTATTGATATTTTTTCATCCTTTACAATTATATGGATTGGTTTCTCAGATTTTCCTTTAATGACTATACCGTCAAGCCCGCATTTTTTTAATTCTTCTCCCCACTCGCCACCACAATCGGATTCAGCATAAATACCGGTTAAAGGTGATTTGGTAATCACTTCAAAGCGATCAGAAGAAAAAACTTTTGTACCGGTTAAAGGGCCGGTCATAAAAATTAGTACATTTTCCGGCCCCAATGGATCTGTTTGGTGATTCGTATATTCATAAAGCAATTTCGCTCCTAATCCACTTCCACCAATAAATTTTTTTGCATCTTTTTCTTCAAGTTTTAAATAACTAATTTTCTTTTCAGATAAATTAATTTCGGCTAATTTCATAAAATATCCATATACCAATTTACCCATCTCCTTTTAATATTACTTGTGCTTTTCAGAAAACTCTGAAACCCTCATCTCTATCTTAAGCAAATTATTTGCTAATCTGAACTTGATTTCACCTCCACCTACCTTTTACTCTATAATATTTTAAGAATATCGTTTTTAGTTTTAATAACTTTTCAGAAAAGTAGGGGGTAATATTATGAATAGGTTTAAGCCAAACCAGAAACTTTTATTTAAAGCTGAAACTGTTTTTAACTTAAGACCTTTAGAGAAATACGAAATTCTTTTCTCTTTTCTTGATACCTCATCATTAGAGATACTGTATCCTTCTATCGGTAGACCACCTATTCCCTATGAAGCTTTACTCAAAGCCCTCGCCTACAAGAATATTAAAAATGTATCTTATCTTTCTGATCTGGTAAGAGAACTTCAGGATAATCCTGATTTAGCTTTAGCCTTTGGTTTTCATCCCCTCCGTCTACCTTATGTAGAAAATTTTTTCGGCCTTTTTAGGAGATACTGAAAATAGGATCTTCCAGGAAATAAGAGGCTCTCTGGTAAGTAAGTTAATCGAGCTTAAAGAGATTAAGGGAACTCCTCTTACTTTCGATTCCTCTAATATCCCGGTTAAAGTTAAAGAGAACAACCTCAAGACTTCTATTAAAGATAGATTTAGTAAGACTAAAAAACCCAGAGGTGATCTGGAATCTCGTCTTAGTATTATGGTCCATTTTCCCAAGCCTTTTCAGAAAAAGTTTAAATACTTCTGGGGCTACCGGAATTTTGTCCTCTCTGATGCCTTATCGGAATTACCCATCTTAGAAGAAACCAAGGCAGCCAATGTAGTAGACAGTAAGGTTATTATTCCTCAGCTTGAATTGGCTAAAGATAGGTTTAATCTTAGTATCTGTGCGGTAATCGCTGATGCTGGCCTTGATTCAGAAAAAGTCCTTTCTTTTATTATCAATGACCTTGAGGCCAAGCCCTATATCGCTCGAAATCCAAGAAGAGAAAAGGACCTTAAGCTTTCCCCAAGCGGTAACCGGATCTGTTTAGCTGGTTTCGAAATGTTATACTGGGGTAAATTCAAAGAAGGAGGAAGAACCAGGGTCAAATTTGTTTGCCCCATTATCCACTCCAAAAAGTTTAGAAAAGACCACCCCTTCTGTCCTTGGATGCACCCCAGTTTGTAAAAGGCACAGGTTGTTTTGCCTATGCTCAGGTACTTAGCGAGGATATCCGTAAACAGATTGCTTATGGTACTCCGAAATTCAAGAAAGTCTATAACCTGCGCAGTGGGTGTGAAAGGATATTTTCCAGGTTACTTGACCTTTGTATGCAAAATCCGAGTGTCAGAGGGCTCCGGGCTGTCTCTAATCACTGTACTGTCGCCCATATTACCGTTCTTCTTATAGCCTTGACTGCTGTTAAGACAGGTAATAAAGATAAGATTCGCTTTGTAAAATCTTTCCTTCCTAATATTTAATTTTTAAAGAGCGAGTTTTCTGAAAGCCTATATTACTTAAATTTAATAAAAAGTTTCTATTTCATCTCCTACAAAATCAATCTTTCCGGAAATTCCAGGTAGTTCTTGACCTGTTTCAAGAAGGTTGCCGCTATAGCACCATCAATCAAACGATGATCGACAGAAAGGGTCACTTTCATCATGGAATGAATCTCTATCTTTTCACTTTCTTCGGTAACCACCGGCATCTTCTTGATTTCCCCCACCGATAGGATCGCAGCTTCCGGCGGATTGATGATCGCAGTAAAGTTCTCTATACTGTACATCCCTAAATTAGACAGCGTAAAAGTACCTCCCTGATAATCCTCCGGCATTAGCTTTCTTTCCCGGGCCAATTTAATCAGTTTTTTTATCTCTTTAGATAGAATAGATAAGCTCTTTTTATTAGCATTTTTTATTACTGGAACTATAAGACCTTCTTCTAAGGCTACTACTACTCCGATGTTGATATCTTTATGATAAACGATTTCCTCATCGATCAGGGAACAATTGATAGTCGGTTGCTCGGATAATACTTTGGCTACAGTAAAAATCAAAAAATCATTGATTGATATTCTCTTTTCCCTATCCCGGTTGTATTGTTTTAATAAGGCTGTGACATTGGTCATATCGATAGAAACAGTAAAGTAAATATGAGGAGCGGTAAATTTACTTTGAGAGAGTCGGTCCCCGATAATCTTCCGCATCCCGGTATAGAGAATGCGTTTATCGGTTCCCTTGGGTAAACTAACTTTTTTAAGTACCTTTTCTTGCTCTTTTTTATGATAAGCCAAGACATCTTTTTCACTGATTGCACTAGAAGGACTACTTGCTTTCACTTGTTCTATTTGGATCCCTAATTCTTTAGCCTTTCTTATAGCCCGAGGTGATATTCTTCTTGCAGTCTTTTTTTTCGCTTCCGATGGTTTTTTCTTTATCGGAGTCACCTCTTTTTCTTCTTTAGGGGCTTCTACTGACCCTTTTTTGCCTAATTTTTGGTAGGCCCCGTCGATCATTTGATTAATATCTTCTTCTTCGCCACCGATAATTGCAATAGGCAGAGTTACAGGGACTGTTTCCCCTTCAGCAACCAGTATCTTTCTTAAAACACCAGAACAGGGCGCCTCTACCGGCATGACAGTCTTGTCAGTCTCAATTTCTAAGACCTCTTCCCGCTCTCCTATAGCATCTCCCTCTTTCTTTAACCACCGAACCACTGTCCCTTGATCCATATTAAAGCCCAATTTGGGCATAATGACATATTTCGCCATCTTCGTTTCCTCTCTAACTTTTTAATATTTTTTTGATGCGTTTGTACAATTTCTCCTGATCCGGAATCAGCGGGAATTCTAGAGCTGGGCTGAAAGGCAGGGGCACATTGGGCAGACAAAGCCGTTCAGGCGGATTGTCCAGGTAATAGAAGATATCCGGTATGAGATCCATCATAATCTCGGCAACAATATTACAACGTTCATAACCTTCATCAGCAAGGAAAACCTTGCCAGTTTTCTTGATGGAAGCAATCAAGGTCTCCCGATCTAAAGGAACTAAAGTCCGGGGGTCAATTACTTCCATATCAATACCCTCTTTTGCCAGTTCCTCGGCTGCTTTTACCGCCTTTAAAGCCAAGTTGGAGGTGGCAATCACGGTGATATCCCTACCTTCCCTTAACACATTGGCTTTACCGAAAGGAATGGTGTATTCCCTTTCTGGAATTTCATATTCCTGGTTATATTCCATCTTATGTTCGATAAATACCACCGGATTATCTTCCCGGATGGCGGTCTTAAGTAAACCCTTGGCGTCGGCAGCAGAAGACGGGACTATAACTTTTAAACCCGGGACATGACACATGATGGCATGTAAACTCTGGGAATGCTGGGCAGCAGAAGAACGTCCCGCTCCGATAGTGGTTCTCACAGTTAAAGGGACTTTAACTTGTCCACCGGACATGTATCTGATTTTCGAGATCTGGTTTAAAAGCTGATCAGCAGCAAGTAGTAAAAAATCAGTAAACATGATCTCAACAATGGGTCTTAAGCCAGTGATGGCCATACCCAGACTCATACCCAGGAAGCTATTCTCGGAAATGGGAGTATCCTTCACTCGAAGGTAGCCATATTTTTCGTAGAGGCCGACTGCGGTTTTGAAGTTTCCACCTAGAATGCCGACATCCTCTCCTAATATCAATACATTTTTATCCCGGGCCATCTCCTCATTGATGGCTTCACAAATCGCTTGAGAATAGGTCACCTTTTTCATCTTAGTCATTATTCTTTTGCTCCTTCCATTTCATAAAATAGATCTTCAAATGCTTCTTCCGGTTCCGGGAAAGGGCTATCCTCGGCAAATTGAACGGCCGTTTTGACCAGTTGCCTGGCTTCTTCTTCTAAATTCCTTAGTTCTTCTTCGATAGCGAACTTTTCTTCAATTAATCTCACTTTGAAGGTTTTGATCGGGTCCCTTTTCTTCCAGGCTTCCAGCTCCTCTTTCAGACGATAGATATTTCCGGGATCTCCGATATGATGGCCTTTCTGGCGATAGGTTTTACATTCTATTAAGGTGGGACCCTCTCCTTTGCGAGCACGGACAAAGGCCCCTTGGGTCACCCGGTACACCTCCAGGATATCATTCCCATCTACTGTCACCCCTGGAATACCGTAACCGAAAGCCCGATCGGCAATATTAGGATTACCGGTGATCTTACGCAAATCAACAGAGATACCAAAGAGATTGTTCTCACATACATACACCACTGGGAGCTTCCAGGCAGCAGCCATATTAATGCTTTCATGAAAAGTGCCCTGATTGGAAGCGGCGTCCCCGAAGAAAGAAACCACGACCTGATCCGTTCCTCGATATTTTGCAGAGTAGGCTGCACCGGTTGCAATCGGAATACCGGCACCGACAATCCCATTAGCACCTAAGATCCCTTTTTCCGCATCCATAATGTGCATGGAACCACCCTTGCCCTTGCAATAGCCATCTTTTCTGCCTAATACCTCAGCCATCATCTTTTTAAGATCAGCTCCTTGAGCAATTAAGTGTCCATGACCTCGATGGGTGCTTACCGCATAGTCTCGGGAGGTAATGTTTGCACATACCCCGGTTGCAATCGCCTCTTCCCCGGTATAAAGATGAGCCAATCCATTCATTAAACCTCTGGAGTAAACATCGGTAATCGCACTTTCAAAATCCCTGATCTTAACCATGGTAAAATACATCTCTAAAAGTGTATCTTTAGATAGTTTGTAATCATCTATTTTTTTAAATTTTATTTTATTTTCTTTCATATACTCTTACCTTTCTTCTTTTTCTTAAATAATATCATATTCCTTTATGGGTGATTTTTTACTAAAAATACAACTGAATAATTAATTTTAAAACTCTTTAAACAATTTTATTATTTTGCTCTTATTTATTGTATTTTATAACTACTACAACAATATTTTATTACAACCTTTTTTTCACTATAGAGTAAATTTAAAACAGTAATTGCTACTCTAACCATTACTAAACTCTTCTTTTTTCCCGTTGAACCAGCTCAAATATGACACCACCTATTTCTTCAGTATCTAGATATTCAAAATGAGATGTTGCCCCTTGTCCACCTTGAATAATTTTGATTCCCATTTCCTTACAAAGGATAAGTTTTTTCTCAATATCTTTAACATCAAAACCTATATGATGTAGCCCTTCTCCTTTTTCTTTTAAAAAATCATGATAGATAGTGGGACCGGTAATCGGTTGTATAAGCTCTAGCTCCACAGATCCTAAAGAACAAAAGCCCATAATCCATTCAGAATTTACTGGTTTTCCATAGTAATGTTTTTCCTTATAGGTAATATCTGGCCTGACAAAGGGTCCCAAACCTAGCACTTTTTCATAGTATTTAATGGTTTTATCCATATCCCTTACAACTATACCTATCTGGCTCATGGGTGGTAATTCTAACTTTTTAATTAGCTGTTGATTTATATTCATTATCTGTTTCCTCCTTTATCGATTACTTTTTTTATAAAAAGTGAAAATAATATATATCAAGGAAAAATTACTACTCATATTCAACATATATGATTTTCGTAATTAAGTCTATCTATTTAGCTATGGTCATTAATAAATCTAGAAAGATTTCATCCTATCTTTTAAATAATAGACTACTAGCAATTACGATTGACTTCTACCTGCCCAAAAGGAGAGATGGCAAAAATAGCTCCGACCCCACTTTATCAAATGATATATATAAAAAATCCATCAACTATAAAAAGATTATACTTTTCAAATCTAGATACCACCCTTCTATAACTTTTTCAGAAAATAACTATTTTAGTTGATTAACTAATAAAGCTTGGGTAGTAAATAATAGCATTACATCTAGCCATAAATTTTTTGTCCCTAAAATAATAGCGATATGAGCTTACCGGTACTAGGTAAATTGCCGGATAGAATTACATTTTACTCCATTTAAATAAATTACCATCTCCCAAAGAAAGTAATTATTAAGTTAATAAAAACTCTTTATTTTCAAAGATTAATGGGTTTCACTAAATACAAAGACCGAATAACCTTGGTACAAACAAAGTGATTTCAGGAATAAAAATAACTAATAACAGTAAAATTAACATAGCTAGATAATATGGAAGTGTTTTTATTATTACTCTTTCTATAGATACTTTACCAACACTTGAAGCAACAAAAAGTATATTTCCTACTGGGGGAGTTATAAGCCCAATAATCAGATTTATTGACATTATCATACCAAAATGTAGTGGATTGTAACCCATTTTTAAAACAATAGGGAATAAAATTGGAGATAAAATTATAACTGAAACGGATGGATCTAATATCATACCAGCAATTAATAATAATATATTTATCAAAAACATTATAATTATAGGATTTGTTGATAACGATAAAAGGAATTCGGATAATAATTGAGTTACTCGAAAAGCTGCAATTGTCCAACCCAAAATACCTGACATAGAAAGAATTAATTGCAACGATCCCACAGTTACAGCTGTGTTAATTGCCAAGATAAATACCTTTTTGAGGGTAAGTTTTTTATAAACGAAAAATCCTACAAATAATGCATAAATACATGCTACAGCAGCAGATTCTGTAGCGGTAAAAAATCCTCCTAAAATTCCACCCATAATAATAACTGGCATTAATAATGGTATCATTCCTCTTTTTATTATTATAATGGCTTCTTTAAATGAATATTTTTGTTTTTTAATTAGAACTTTATTTTTAGCAGCTTCAATATAAGCCATTACCATTAAAAGTAAACCATAAATTATTCCTGGTACATAACCTGCAGCAAATAATGATCCAATTGGTAAGTTAGCTGAAATTCCAAGGAATATCATTACAAGACTTGGGGGTATAATTGGACCAATTATTGATGACACCGCAGTAATCGCTGTTGAATATTCTCTATCATATCCTTCTTTAACCATTGTTGGAATAAGTATTGCACCTATGGAAGCAACATCGGAAACAGCAGCTCCTGATATTCCACCAAACAGCATGCTTGCAACTATATTAACTTGAGCTAAACCTCCTCTTATGCGACCAACTAATAAACGAGTAAAATTTAATAAATCATCCATTATTCCAGATTCAATCATTAGCCCTCCGGCTAGAAAAAAAAATGCTACAGCCAAAAAAGGGAACCTTGCTATTGAATTCCACATCATCAATGGTAGTATTTCATATGGAACAGTTCCTTCTGTAAAAATAGCTACTAAGCCAGTTAATCCTAAGGAAAAAGATATGGGCATACCCATAAGAAGTGTCATAAAAAATGTTCCTATAACAATTAATACATCCATTTGTTATTATATGCTCCTTAATTTTTATTGTTAAGACTTACTTTTGGTAATGGAAAATATCTCTTATAAAATTTTCTAAAGTCTGTAATAAAATAAGCACGCTTCCAACTGGCACAGATGAATAAACCCAATACATCGGTATCCTCAAAGAAGGAGATCGAGAAAGTTTTGTAGTTTGAATCATTATAATGCTATATTTTATTATAATAATTAGAAATAAAATAATTGAAAGGTAAATTATTATATTTAATAAATTACGATATTTTAAGGGTAATCGTTCCCTTAAAAAAGTCACTTTTACATGCATCTTTTTTCTTGTTGCTATAGATGAACCAATAAAAGCTGCCCATACCATTAAAAAAATTGCTGTTTCCTGTACCCAGCTTTGTGGTTTAAATAAAACATATCTGCAAATAACTGCCCAAAATACAATTACCGTGTTAAAAAGTAAAATTAATGCGATCGCTCTTTCAGCAATCCAAGCTATAATATAGTTTATTCTTGAAAACGAATTTAACAAAAACATATTAACTTTAGCTCCTTGTTGTTGAATTTTTAAAAATAAAACTATTTTTTATTTTTAATGTTATAACTCAACTTATTTAGCTTTTTTAAATTTTTTTCAGGTATTTAATACCATTGTATTTGATTATTAATATGTAACAACTCTGCTTCAGATATCTACCAAAGTTGGAGTATATAATATGCTAACTAAAAAATAATGCAACTAAGTAACCAAATCCTAGAACAGTATTGTGGCTCAATATTCACAAACGGAATTCAGATTTACCAACTAGCTTCTATACTAAACCTCAGCATACATCCACCTTAGATCCAAAACTTATTACTACTATTAACTTGGCTAAATTATTTTAAATATTTTGGTCTACTTAAATATTCGAATATCTAAATGCGTTAGCTTAAAAAAATATTTTAAGAGGATAGATATCTTTCACAAAATGAATATCTATCCTCTTAAAATTTAAATTCTATTGGTTAGATTGTATCTCTACCAAAAAGAGTCAGAACTTCGTTTACATAATCAATACCTACTTCTTCAGCATACTTTCTTATAACTGGCAACGCTGCTTTAACAAACAGTTCTTTTTCTTCTTTAGTAAGATAAGTAATTTCCATATCTTCTGCCAATAATTTTAACTTATCTGCATTTTCTTTTCGAACTAACTTTCGTTCGTATGTACTTGCTTCTTTTATAGATTTGTTGAGTATAACTTTAATATCATCTGGCAATGCATCGTATACGCCTTTATTAATGATCGTTGGCCCACCTGTGTAAGCATGTCCCGTTGTAGAAAGATATTTCTGTATTTTTTGGAATCCCATGGTGTAAATGTTAGCAGCAGGATTTTCCTGCCCATCAACAGTTTTCGTTTGAATCGCACTATATATTTCCTCAAAAGCTATAGCTGTAGGGGCTGCTCCAAATATTTTAAACAATTCTACATGCATGGGTATTTGCATTGTTCTAATTTTAATTCCCTTAAAATCGCTCGGTTTTTTTATTGGTCTAATATTATTGGTAACGTAACGAAAACCGTTTTCCACCCAGTCCAAAGCTATAATATTGCTTTCAGGAACTTCACCGAAAAGATCTCCTTTTTCTTTCTCCCATGATATCCATTTTTCAATTTCATCTTCATCTAAAAATAGAAACGGTAACGATGATAAATTCCATCTTGAATCATAGTCACCCAAAACAAATCCAGCACCTAAGGCCATGTCAACTATTCCCATTTGTACACTTTCGGTTACTACTTTATCTCCTCCAAGTTGACCGCCTGGATAAAGCTCTATCTTTACTCTTCCATTGGTCCTCTCTTCCATTAAATCCTTAAATTTGACATAACCGAGAGAATATGGATGAGTCGTCGCTCCCCCATAACCAAGTTTTAATATAATAGTTTCTTCTGAAGTTGCAACTGAAGAACTATAAAACACCATAGTAAATAGTAAAAAACTTATCAATACTACTAATAATCCTTTCTTCATTTTTAAAATCCTCCTTTTTTTTATTTTTTTTAATTTAACAAAATACTTTTATGCTCCTTACTAAATGTATTTAAAGTTACCATGATGCAGTTTTCTAATAGTTTTTTTACTTCACCTCCTCTTTTTTGTAAAATTACACCTTCTAAAAAACTCCAGAAACCTTGTTTGTATTTTAAGTAAATTACCTGGATATCCCCCCTTTTTTTTTTGTCATTTTTATATCCATACATCAAACTCCAATATACCTTTGCTCACTCATTATTTAAATCAATATGCAAGTTTATTATGTTGTAGGTTTTGATCATGTCCGTTTCAGTTTACAAACTTCTCAAAATCTCAAAACAGTGAAAATATTAACACTATTTAACCATCTTTTTGAGTTTTATTGCTTTTTTTTCACTTTCTCTAATTTATTTTATTTAAGTGCTTGGTCAATCTTGTTTTTTATACCCCAAAAATTTCAATACTGTAATTAATAATACCTTTGTTATCTCCATCACATCCGATAGAGCCACCCTCTCTAACTCGCTATGGGCAGATTCAAAGCCTACCCCATAATAAACGGCAGGTATGTTAGCGAAACGAATTATCTTCGCGGCATCACCGCTGAATAACATACCTCCATAATCCATTGTTTTGCCATTAACCTCTTTGTAAGCCTCTTTAAGTGACTTAATAACAGGTTCATCCTTGTTAATAGAATAGCCCAGACCGACCTTTGTCAATGATAAATCTATCTTAATCCTAGAATCAACTTTCTTTTGGATATCAATGATTAAATTCTTTAACTCATTTTCTATACCATCAAAATCCTTTTCCGGACCAAATCGTACAGTACCAACAATACGACAACTATTAGTTAACCGGTTATAGAAATCCCCTCCCTCTAAAATGCCAACAAAAATTGTTTGACTACCAATATAGGAATACTGCTTTTCGGACCAGGTTACATTAAGCTTCTGCATGCCATTCAGTAATTTATTGGCAACCAAAATTGGGTTTGGAATTTCCGCTGGAACCTGCTCGTGTATAATTTTTCCTGACCGTGTTATTTGAATCTCATAGGTGCACATGCCTTTGGCAATAATGGGAATGTAGTCCTTTGGCCCTTCCGTAGAAATTACTGCATCACCAAGAACTTTATTTTCAATCATTTCATAGAGGCCTTCGCATTGTCCACCGGGTACCTCATGGGCAGAATGAGTCGCAATCATTAATTCACCGTTTAACTTTACACCGTTCTGTATAAGAACTCGAGCCACTTCTCCCATAGCTGCCACACCATACTTCATGTCAACTGCTCCTCTTCCATAGATAATACCATCCTTGTAGTAGGGTGCAGGATGTCCCATGGTCGGTACGGTGTCCAGGTGCCCAATCAAAGTAAGCCTTGGTCCCAGTCCCTCTCCCTTTAGTAATGTAAGCACGTTGGGTATGCCCTTCTTTTTACTTACTTGTTCCAAGTGCGGTTGAAGTCCTAAGCTAGCCATATAATTTGCAAAAAATTCTGATACTTTATCAGAATCGCCTGTAGGACTTGAAATTTTTACTAGATCCATTGTCATATTTTTTAGTCTCTCTTCGTTAACTGATTCGACTAACTTCCTGTATTTCTCATTCATAAATTAATTCCTTTTTATTTTTATTTTAAAATTCTTTCCTCAATCCACATTCTCCTATCTCTATATCTCTATATCTCTATATTACAAAAGTAACAAGCTTTTTCATCTATACAAAGTCCTTAAAAAAAGATCTACAAATAGTTTAGTTATGGTTTCCTAAAAATGTAAGAACATTACTATAAATTCGATAAAGTTTACAATCTTTTCTTGATTTCTTTTAAAGTATCCTCCGCTGCTTCAAGCGTTTTTTGCATATCCTCTTCAGTATGAGCGTATGAAAAGAGAGCTCGTTTAAGATGTACCGGCACAAAGAAAAAGCCACGCTCAATCATACCCCTTCGAAACGCTAGAAACTTTTCAGCATCCAGAAGTAGAAGATCTTCATAATTATTGAATGGACCCTTTCCCCAATATATGAGAAAAACAGATCCATACCCAACTACAGTTGCCGGTAATGACATACGATCCACAATCTCTTGCAGTCCAGCTCGCATCCGTGTCCCTAGATCGAAAATGTGCTCATAAACGTTTTCCTTTTCCAATATATCCATTGTTGCCAAAGCAGCGGCAACACAAACCGGGTGGGCGTTGTAAGTTCCTGCAAAAAACACATCTCCATTGGGGCTTGTATTAAATTTTTCCATTATATCTCGGTAACCAGCAATCACAGCTATTGGGTATCCATTGGCAATGGCCTTACCCATAGTTGTCAAGTCTGGTGTAACACCGCATATTGCCTGATATCCACCCAGACCTACACGGAAACCTGTCACCACTTCGTCAAATATCAGCACTATACCATACTTATCAGCCATATGACGGAGACCCTGGAGAAAATTATCTGCGAGCATCACACAACCAATGTTATGTGCTAATGGTTCAATAATAATCGCTGCAATTTTACCTTCATACTTCTTACAAGTGTTTTCAACATCTTCAAGATCATTAAGTCGACAAACCAGTGTATTATCAATAGCTTCTTCAAGCATACCTGCTGATCCCGGATCACGTTTATAAATGCGTTCTGGCTTAGAGAGGGTGTTTCGCAAAAGATAGTCATGCCAGCCATGAAAACATCCTTGAAATTTGATTATTTTTTGACGTCCTGTGAAAGCGCGTGATACACGTACTGCATGATAGGTCGCAGCAGAACCTGTGTTACAAATTAATATTTCTTCTGCGCACGGTACATTTTTGCATATTCTCTCTGCAAGTTGTACCTCCAGTTCCGTTGTACCTAGGCCAAAAAGATCCCATTTCTGGATTGCTTCGACAACCTTTTTATTCACATATGGGTGTCGATGACCAAGAATAATCGGTCCCCAAGCCCCATGATAATCAATGTAACGATTTCTATCAAGATCCCAAATATAAGCACCATCAGCTTTGTCCCAGGCAATAAAGGGATCTATCCTTCGAGCAGCACTGTGTACACCACCCGGCGTAACTCTAAGCGATCTTTTAATTATTTCAACGTCCTTCCTCCGCTGCATAAAAATAATTCCCCCTTTTTTTAATGATTTGTAGCTTTCTGAAAACTATAAAACTTTTATCCTATAAGATTTTTAATATTCTCTTCCATTTAATCCCTATCTAATAAGTTTTTAGAAAGATTGTCAATTATTTTCTACTTATTTCATCGATTTTTACGGGTATGGAAGTGATTTTTTACAACTTATATATCCTCCCGAATTTTCTAAAAACCTCATTTTAAGATTATGTAAATAACTAAGTAATCTTATTTTTTACCTTCACTCATCTTTAACTTATAATATTTTAAGAGTATTCTTTTTTAGCTCTAGCAGGTTTAATGTAAAGGAAAAACTTCTATTTTCAGATAAAACTACTTTTAATTTAAAACCTTTAGAGAAATATAAAATTCTTTTCTCTTTTATGTATATTTCATCTTTAAAGATACTTAATCCTTTTACCAACAGACCATTTATTCCCTGTAAAACTATGCAAAAAATCCCCTTTTGTCAAAATATTAAAAATGTATCTTATCTTTCTTGTCTTGTAAAAGACCTTCAAGATAATTATAATTTAACTTTTCCAAGAAATAAAAGACCCTCCAGTAAGTAAATTAATCTATCTTAAAGGGATTAAATAAACCTATCTTTCTTTCCATTCTTTTAACATATCGGCAAAAGTTAAAAAGTACAAACCAAATCTTCTATTATTTATAGATTTGTTAAAACCAAGAAGTCCAAAGGCAAACCTAAATCTCAGCGTAATACTATGACCTTTTTCTCAAACCTTTTCATAAAAAGATTAAACACTTCTTGAGGTTAGTGTAACTTTGTTCTCTCTAATACCTTATTCGAAATATTTACTATAAAAGAATAAAAGATACCCAATGTGGTAAACGGTAATGTACAGTTTATTTTATTTACACTTACTTACTTATCGAAAATATCCGTATATATAATTTTGAAATAGCGAGTTTTCTAGAAGCCTATTATTTTAAGATATACATTTTATATTCTTGCCACTCCACTCTCTACGGCCGCTTTAGCTACTGCCTCTGATTCCCGCTCTACTACCCGGGGGTCAAAGACATCTGCAATAACATTCTCATCATTTAATTCATCATCAGAGATTAGAGAAGCCAGGGCATAGGCAGCTGCCAATTTCATCTCTTCATTTATCTGACTTGCTCTTACTTTTAGTGCTCCTTTGAAGATGGCCGGGAAACCGAGACAGTTGTTTACCTGGTTGGGAAAATCAGAACGACCGGTGGCTACAATGCGGGCTCCTGCGGCCTTAGCTTCATCAGGCATAATCTCAGGGGTGGGGTTGGCCATGGCAAAGACAATAGAATCAGAAGCCATAGTCTTTACCATCTCCGGTTTTAGGGCTCCTGCTGCTGATAGGCCTAAGAAGATATCCGCTCCTTTTATGGCATCTGCCAAGGTCCCTTTAATCTTTTCTTTATTGGTAATTTTGGCCATCTCTTCTTTAACCGGATTCATATTCTCTTTTCTGCCTTCATAGATAGTTCCCTTGGAATCACAGAGGATGGCATTTTTTACTCCAGCAGACATAAGAAATTTTAATACTGCTATGGCTGAAGCTCCGGCTCCGTTTACCACTACTTTTATCTTGTCTATATCTTTACCTACTACCTTTAGAGCATTAAGCAGGCCGGATAAGACTACGATGGCAGTACCGTGCTGGTCATCATGGAATACGGGGATATCCAGTATTTTTTTTAGTCTGTCTTCTATTTCAAAACAACGGGGGGCACTGATATCCTCTAAATTAATTCCTCCAAAACTGGGGGCAAGGAGAGTTACGGCTTCCACAATCTTATCCGGGTCTTTGGTGGCAAGACAGATAGGAAAGGCATCTACCCCGGCAAAGTGCTTAAAGAGAACTGCTTTACCCTCCATTACCGGTAGAGCTGCTTCCGGACCAATATCCCCCAAACCCAAGACAGCTGTTCCATCAGTCACCACTGCTACCATGTTCCCCTTGGAAGTGTACTTGTATACTTCTGAAGTTTTTTGGTGGATTTTTCTGCAGGGTTCGGCCACTCCGGGAGTATAGACTACAGCCAGGTCGTGCATATCTTTTACTTCGGTCTTACTAATTACTTCGATCTTACCTCTGTTCTCTTGGTGCAGCTTTAGGGCCTCTTCGTTAATGTTCATTTATTTATTCTCCTTTTGTGAAGCGTTGCGATAGTCATATTGTAAATATTGATCTAAATTAGTATATATAAAAAAACAATATTTATTAATAAACAATTAACAGTAAAATGTTAACATCTAATAAAAAAATCTATCTAAAATTATCCCCATAAGTATATTTATCAAAATTATCTATGATTTCTTTTTTACAATGTTCAATATGTTTCATCATTAACCCAGAAGAAGCTTTTGAATCTCCATTTTTAGCGGCTTTAAATATTTCTAAATGTTCAAAGTAAGATTTTTCTGCTCTTTCTATGGGGCTTAGATCAGCAATTCTATAGAAGAGATATCTATAATTATATTTATTAATTATTTGTTTTAAAAGTTCGTTTCCACATTTATCAATAAATAATTTATGCATTTCTAAATCTGTTTTTATAAAACTATCGGTTTTTTTTTCATCTAAATCTTTTCTTGCTACTTTAAATAAATTTTCAATTTTTTTAAAATCATCATCACTAATTTTTGATACAGCAAGCCTTACGGCATATGCCTCTAAGATTTTCCGAACATTATACATTTCTTCTATCTCTTTTTTAGTCATTTCTTTAATGTAAAAACCTTTTCTTGGGACTATTTCTACAATTTCTTCTTTTGCTAATATGTTCAAAACTTGTCTAGCTAAGCTTCTGCTAACACCTAGTTCTTGTGCAATATTTTTATCAATAACTCGTTCTCTTGGTTTTATTTTATGATAAATAATTTTATCTTTTATAATTTTATAAATCTTCCCTTCTAGATTTTCATAATTTTCACCAGGTTTAACGGTATTCTCTACAATGTTGCTTTTTAAAATATGCTGCACTTGAATCTCCTTTGATCTATTCTAATTTTTTACACTAATTTAGTATAACTTTCCACTTTCATAATGATAATTGTTAACTGTTAACGTTTACTTCTATATTGATTTAAAAAAATCCTTCTTTTTTTTAATATTTCTTTTAATTGCTGGTTACTTGGATGTTGACTAGTGACAATATCTGCTTTAAAATAAAAAGAAAAATATCGTTATTTGAAGGGGTAATTATGGAAAAAGGGAAGAAAGGGAAATATCAGAGAACTACTACTTTTTTACAGAAAAAGTTAATGATTGAAAGCTATCTTGAGACTCACAATATTACCAAATCCTGTAACAGAGCTGGGGTATCCATTAATACTTTTCGAAGATGGTATTCTCGTTACTTAAAAAGCGGATTGGAAGGAATTAAGAACCCAAAAAGTCATGTCAATAAACATTTAGGGAAGATTGATAAAAAATACAAGAATAGGGTTATTGAATTAAAAAAGGAACATCCTCTATGGGGTCGTCGAACCATCGCTTTTCTTATACGTAATGAAAACAATGGTAAAAATATAATTAGTCCAAGTGGGGTACAGAAAGTTTTAGAAAAAGCGGATCTGTGGGGAAATAAATCATAAACATATATATTCTGCTAATTTATTTTTTAACTAAATCTCTCTATGTTAATGTTTTAGAAATCGATAAACTATATAGTAGTAGCTAATCTATTCTATATCGGCAAATTATGTAGAATAATGGAAAAAATGACCATTCCCAACAGGGCAAAAGGATAAATTGCCCCATATCCGGCAGCCGGTTCCTCACTTCCCACTGCTTCTATGGCAGCTCCTAATCCGGGAGTGGAAGTCATACCCCCGCAAAGGGCTCCGGCTAACATAATCCAGTTTAACTTAAATATGTACCTTCCTACCAGGTAACCGATGATTACCGCCATTAAAGCAACTACTAAAGAAGTGATAACTAAATAAATTCCTGTACCGGATAAAGCTGTAAAGGCATAAAAACCATATCTCAATCCGATTATCGCCAGGAAGAAAGCCAGGGAAATTTCCCGAATAACCCCTAATATTTTATTATCCATTCTAAAATTAAGCATACCGATTTTACCTATATGCCCCAGAATTAATGAGCTCAATAGAACTCCACCGGTTGAACCAAAGCCTACATAGCCAAGTGGTCCTAAATTAAACTTTAATCTCCCGAAAGTGTAACCTAAAAAACAGGCTGCTATAAAAGCAATCAGGTCAAAACGAACAGTATTTTCCTTTCTATTGATAGAGCTGCTCATTCTGGTTTCATTTATTTCCCGGGAAAATATTTCCCGCTCTTTTTTAACATCTATTTTAAATATTACCGGTAAAAAATTCACAGCAAGGATTACAATCAGCACTCCAAAGGGATAACCAACAGAATGTCCTATGCCGATTCCGGCTTCTGCACTCTTTATAAATTGCCTTTTCTCTTCTTCAGTCAGGAAACTGGCATCTTCTGTTTTTGTCTTCCCAAATGGATCAATCGCTTTTAATAATTCCCGTTTCTTCCTTTCGGATAAAGAATCATAATTTCCAACTAATTGAGAAGAATGTTCACGGGCAGATTCCAAAGCAGCTGCCAGGCCGGGGGAACTGGTTAACGCTCCGGTGTATACCCCTGTTACTTCATAAGAATTTATCCCCGGTAAAATTAAGGCCATTCCATAGGTAGTCACAGCGCCAATAAAAGTAATTAAAAAACCTAATACGATAAATTTAGAGCCGTATTTTTTTATAATTATCCCTATGTCTTTGGCAGCAAGCAGTCCAACCGCAGCAATAAATAGGATTAAGAAGAGAGTAAAAAAGCCTTTATCGATTACTCCACTTTTGATTAATTGTAAGGCTTCCTCATATCCTGATTCAGTTTTGGGAAAAGTGCTGGCTAATCGGTAAACCCACCACCCTATAATCAAACCAACAAAAAGACAGCCGGATACTCCAAAGGTAAATTTACCAAATTTTATCTTACCAAAGAGCATTCCCAGAAAAACAGTTATCATCATAAGAACAAAGGGATTCATTATCCAGGCCGCGAAATTAAATTGCATTAATTTTTACTCCTTCTGTTAAAATTAATTAATCTGGTTAACGGTTATAAGGAATTTTTTTCTTTTACCCAGGTTAACAGTATTTTCTTTTGATTTAAAGCCGGTTTATCCAAAACAAGATTTAATAATTCTTTTAGTAGCCGCCTTATCTCTCTGCCTTCTTTATATCCTAATTCAATTAAATCTTTGCCGTTTAGGGCTAAATCTTTAAGTGATACAGGTGGTTTTTCCTGTAGAATTTCTCTTATATTATTTTCTGCTCTTTCGATTTCAGCTGATTTAAATTCTTTAGAGCTTTGGCTTTCCTTAATAAAGGTTTTCTTTAATTCCCAAATATCTTTTAGGTTTTCCGTACCAATTCTGGAAGCAAGCTGTCTTATATTTATTTTTTTAGAAAAATTAAGAACTTGCCAATTTTCTTTAGTTAGAATGGTTACTTTTTTAATCACCGCATTCTTAAATCTTATCCGCTTTAATATTTTGACCACAATTTCTTCTTTTTCATTTAAGCGGGATATACTCTTTATATTGTACAACAGAACCGATAACCGTAAATTTAAATCTAGTGGCAAGCCGGCCGCCATATCTAAAGTATACTCCAATAAATCCTCATCCTCGCAAAAATTTTCTCTATGAATTCCCGCACACCTTTGTAACTCAGGCATAATGAATCTTAACAGACCCAGTCGATGCAATAATTTAAATCCTCTTCGGGGATGATTACTTAGCAATATTTTGCTAAATTCATCTCTGATCCTCTCCGGGCTGACTTTTTTAATCAGTGAACTATTTTTTTCTATCGCCTGGAGGGTAGCTTTATCTATTTTGAAATCAAGCTCACAAGCCAATCTAATTGCCCTTAACATTCTTAAGGGATCTTCTTCTATCCGCTTGCAAGGGTTTTCCACTCCCCTTATTATCTTTTGTTTGATATCCTCTAACCCGTTAAAGTAATCGATTACCCTTTCCCCTTCTCTCCAGGCCAAAGCATTGATGGTAAAATCACGGTGTCTTAAATCTTCCAATATATTTGGAGTAGAGTCTGATTTATTCTTTTTAAAAGTACTCACTTCATAATTAATATGATCTATGACTACGGTAACCGTCCCAAATTTTTTACCCACCGGAATCACTTTAAATTCTTTAAAAGCTCGGGAAATTTCCTCCGGGGTAGCATCGGTAGTTATATCCCAATCGTGGGCTTGTTCTCCCATTATCAGATTGCGGATACATCCCCCTACTATTAAAGCCTCATAGCCTGAATCATTTAATTTCTTTACTATAAATAAAGCTCCCGGATCTATATCTTTTAATTTAATTTTTAAATTGTCTTTTTGTTTTTTTTCTTTTTTAATCATTATAAAACCTTTATTCAATCGACAGACTGGTTAACCTGTCATGCTAGGGGCGTATTGTAATACGCTCCTACTTCCTAAATATTAAAATAATTATACACTATAATCATATCTTTACTAATGATCTCATAAAACCTGGCGATCCCTTAACTGTAATTGATTCGTCGTTTCACCAAAGCCCAGAATAAATAAAGGAATTCTAGTGCAATTAGTAAAATAATAAAATATTTATTGTAAGCAATCCGCCAGTACACTCCCCCTTCTCCTATTTCAGGGAATGGAACGGGGTCAATTGGTAATCCATTCTTTACGGCCAAACCTCTGATATTTAGTAGATGTATAATAGGAATCCCTAAATTTTGATATTCAAATATTAATCCTCGTTCAGGATGATCAGGGATTTTTGGACCATTAATTACCAATCCATTAGGGTAAGTTATTGAAGCAGGGGTATTACCGTAATTAGGTGTTGCTCCCCCGATATTTACAAAAGCTTTAATGGGTCTATCATCAACTGTTTTTTTATAAAGTTGTATCCTATATTGAATATTTTCTTCTATGTTGTCCAGGTTAATAAAATATGCTCCTGAATCTTGAGCTATCTTTTCAATGATTCCGCGAGAATCAGGATAAAACATTCCCTCAGCCTGGTCAAGATACCCTCCCATAGAAATTGCTAATAGCTTGTATGGTATAATATTTTTTTCATTTAAACCATCCAACATTTCTACAAAAGTAAATTCGGGAATATTGGCTCCATATTCAGATGAACCAATAGAGTAGATGAGCAAAGGTTCTAATTCCAGTGCTTTGACTGCAGAAAGAGTAGCTAAAATTAATCCGGGAAAGGAACCGCTGGCCCCAATGGCTATTACGTCTCCTTTTTTTAAATTTGCTTCCTTAAAATATTTAACCAACAAGGCAGCAAAAGCAGGATTAGTGCTAGTTCTTTTTGCCTCAAGATTCCCTAAAGTAGTAGTAAGTTCGGTATATTCCTTACCGACGATACCAGTCTGGTTAGGGTCAAATCCTGTATCCAATGGAATATTTCTTTTTAACCGGTCTTCTTTAATTGCTTCCAAAGAGCTTTTCATAAGTTGTGCTGCTTGAATCTGTTCAGAATAATAAGAAGATGGCTGAACAAATTTGGTTTGTTCTACCAGTAGTAATCCAACAAGTAAAACAATTAACGCCCAAAA
>Ga0255384_10025_pt1 | contig 27840 bp, 23 predicted proteins | sample ANMaggSeSYBR01F7_FD_182106 | JGI IMG/M metagenome (GOLD analysis project Ga0255384, IMG submission 182106) | Sediment cell enrichment communities from methane seep in Santa Monica Basin, California, United Staets - ANME aggregate JGI... | ecosystem: Environmental > Aquatic > Marine > Cold seeps >... | reverse complement strand
AGGAGCCAAGGATGGCAAGTACCGACCCGATGCGGGTAAAAATCGAGGCATTTGCTAGGGAGTTGGCGGAAGAATTTGGCGCAATCGACGAGGAAGGCGCCCTGAGTTGGCTTGATGCCGTCGAGACCCGATCCGTCGAAATTGGCGATGCCCTCAGCGCCGAACTGCTCAAGCAGAAGTCGGCCGACCAACCGATCAAAGAGAATGAATCGATCTGTCCGAAGTGCGGCAAGCTGGGCCAATACAAAGGACGGCGCGAGCGGGAACTGGTCGGCTGCCGAGGGCCGACAACGATCGCCGAACCGGAGTACTTTTGCCCTTGCTGTCGCAAGGCTTTTTTTCCCGGCGACGGTAGCAATCGGCGTTGAAGTCGATTGCCCGTTCACGCCCGCCATGCTCCGAAAGGTTGTCTACGCCGGCTCGCAATCGGCGTCGTTCGTGCGAGCAACGAAAGACCTGGAAGCGTTGTCCGAAATCAAAGTGACCCGCGAACGGGTTCAGCGTTGGACCAAACGCGTGGGCAACGAGCGGATCGTCGCGGTTGAAGCGTCGTCCAAGTCGTACCAATCGCTTACGATTCCCGAGCAATGGGAGAGCCCGACCGATCAAGTTCCGCAAGTGGCATGCGTGATGGTCGACGGCGGTCGAATTCAAATCCGCGATCGCCGAGCGAAGCCAAAAGAGAACGAGTCGAACGGCCACTGGCGTGAATCGCTAGTCGGCTGCCTCTTGAGCATGACGAGCGTCGAGCATGCTCAAGACCCTTGCCCGACGATCCCGAAGACGTTTGTTGATTCTACGCGGATGGGCGATTTGAGCCGAGAAATCAAGGGTTTTCATGGTCGTAGCGAAATGCCCGAGGAGCCTTCGGAAACGTCTCCCGCCGATCGGGCCAGCTGCCCCAAGGTGCTCGTAAGAAGTGTGGTCGCTACGCGCGGCGGACAAGAATCGTTTGGCAAGCAGGTCGTCACAGCGGCCCATGCTCGCGGGTTTCACGCCGCGCGTCGCAAGGCGTTTGTGGCCGATGGCGCGGCAAGCAATTGGACGATCCATCGTAAACATTTTTCGCACTACACGCCGGTGGTCGATTTCACGCACGCGATTTGTTACGTCTATGCGGCGGCGATGGCGGGTCGAACTTGCCCGACGGCGTGGCGTGAATATGTCCAATGGGCGCAGTGGCTTTGGGAGGGCTCTGTCGAGCAAGTCATCGAGGCGGTTCGCGCGCGGTCCGAGCAACTCGGGCCTCCGCCCGACGGCGACGAAACGTCGCCCGCCGCCCTGGTTGCACGGACGTTGGTTTATCTCAAAAACCAACGCAGTCGGATGCAGTACGACGAGTACCGTAAGTTGGGCTTGCCGATCACATCGAGCCACATCGAGTCGACGATCAAGCAGATCAACCGCCGAGTGAAAGGAAGCGAAAAGTTTTGGGACGAAGGGGCCGAGCCGCTACTTCAGCTAGCAGCCGCCCACATCAGCGAAACCAATGACCTCGACCGCTTCTGGAAACACCGCCGCCATAGCCTACAACCCATGCGATGCTACCAGGCCGCCGCCTGAAAATCACAAACCGCAGGCTGCACCCACCTAACTCATTTATCCGTTGAGTCGACAACATGAATCACCTTCACAATGTTTCCACGGGAAACGAGAGCAATCACCCTTTCTCCCTGTCAGAGAATGCCCTTGCTCTTGAGGAAGTCGGCCAGGTTCCCCATCTGCGCGTCGGTAAGCGAGTGATAGGGTGGTCGGCGGTAGCGCTTCGCCAGGCTGAGCAACTCGAAGATGCCGTGCATCGCGGCGTCGAAGCCGCCTTCGCTCTTGATGATGTAGTCGAACAGGGGCATGTCGTAATCGCGGATCACCGCTCGCGCGGCCGGCAGGTTTTTCGCTTGAATCGCCTTCCAATATCGCCATGCAATTTCGGGCTTGAAGGACATGAAAGTCGACAGGTAACCATTCACACCGTACGGATACATGTTCATGTGGTTTTCCTTGCGGCCGCCAGCCGACAGTGCCCAGCGGTCGTTCGCCACCAGACATACCTTACGAATCCATGGGCCGCACACATCGTCTTTCAGCGCCATCACGCCCGGCGCCTCCTTGCAAAGCCTGCTGATCAACTCCAGGCCGAACGCTCCCGGTCGCCTGGCAAGGTAGTTGGTCACCATCATCACGGGAATGTGCTCTCCCACGGCCCCGTAATGGGCAACCAGCGAGTCAAGCGTGGTCGAACGTGCCCAATCCGGCGGCAGCACCATGAGCATGTCAGCCCCAACCTCGACACAGTATTTGGCGAACTGAACCTCCTTGCCCGTCCACCACCGGTTGTCCGCCGCTACAACAAACGCACGCCGGTTGACGTGTCGGACCACGACATTGGTCACCTCGGCGATCTCGTCGTCGGTCAGGATCGAGTACAGGCTGTCGCCCCAGGTGAGCACGACCGCCTTGGACTTCCCCTCCTCAATTATGAAGTCGAGGTGCCCGCACAAGGCATCGAAGTCGATGTCCCCATGTCGGGTGAACGGTGTGCGAATCGACGGCCACGGCCCGCTCAAGGCAGCGCGAATCTCCGTCGGGCACCCGCGCGAAGTTGCCGGTGTCGCTTTCGCTTTTACAGCCGCATGGGCACTTCGGCCGATTGATAATCCTGCGGCGACTGCCGAACCGGCAACGGCAGCCGAACCTTTCAAAAATTCGCGACGCGAAGACTTCGACATAATCGGCTCCTTTGCAGCAAATGTGTAATGAGGGAAAAAGGGAAAGGGGGAAAAAGGGAAATCAAAACATTTACACTTCTTCTTTCCCCTTTTTCCCTCTTCCCCTTTTCCCTCACGACTGTCTCAGCAGACCGATCCTTTCAAACTCCTCTCTCATCTTCTCGATGTGAGTTTGCGGCGGCTCCACCAGCGGCAGGCGGAGCTTGTGTGCCGGCAAGGCGAATATCTTCATCGCCGCGTGCAGACATTCGTGCCACCCGTATTCGCACATCACCTTCAAGAACGGCTGCTCAAGATCGATGACGATTTGCTTAGCCGACGCGATGTCTCCTTCTTCAAGGTGGCGGAAGAAGCGGAGTTCGACTTCCGGTACCAGGTTGGCGATGCTGGTTACATAGCCCCGCGAACCCCACAGCCACATCCACAAATAATAACGCATGCTGCCGCCGCCGAACACCGACAGCCTGTCCCCCAACTCGATCAAGAGGTCCCGGGCAAGATCATAGTTGCAGGTAGCCTCCTTCACACCGACGATATTGTCGACCTCGGCGCAGCGGCGGAAGAAACCGATGTCCAGATTTGCGTCACCCGTACTGTAAACGATGGTCGGCAGGTCATGGTTTCGGGCGACATCGGCGTAATGCCCAAATGGGTCTCTGGCAGTCTGCCGATAGTACGGCGGAGTCAGCAGCAACGCATCCGCGCCGGCATCCTGGCACAAGTCTGCCAGCCTGTTCGACATCCGGGTTCCCGAATGAGAAACACCCGCAATGACAAACGCCCGGCGGTTCGACGCCTGAACAACCGTCTCGACGATCCTCCGATGCTCCTCTTCGGTCAGCGTATAGCAATAACCGGTCGTTCCTGCTGCAATCAGCACCTTGATGCCGCCGGAGACGTAGAATTCGGTGAGCTTCGCCAGGCCATCGTAATCGACCGAATCGTCGCAGTTGATGGGCGTCGTCATAGCGACGATGGGGCCGACGACGCGATTTTTGAAATCTTCTACTTTGTTGTGGTTCATGGGGCGTTTTCCTTATTGCTGGTGTACACTCATGCAGTCGAGAGTCCTACTGGCTGGCTTTCACGGGCGAATATGGGGGCAACGTGTGCCAGTATCGCAACGACATCTTAAAATAACGGATCGTAGCACAGCTATGGTTGGTCCGGCCGGGATGTATCGTTTCCACCGTCACCAACAGGCTCTTGTCGTCGGGCAGGTAGAGGATGTCGGAGTAATTGCACGAGGCATCCCACAGCAACCGCACATCCCACTTGTCGCGGGCGACGTGGATCGGGTCGCGGTTGATCGCGACGACCAGTCGTTGGCGGTACTTGTGAGGTCCTCGGCGCGTGGCGGCGGCGGAGTAGACAACGCGGCCGTGCTCGGGCGTACCGGGCTCGACGATCTTGTCCAGGCCGAAGTTCACCCCGGCGGTCGGCAGCGTGGTGTCCTGCTTGGCGGCCCAGGTCTTCCCCTCGTCGGTGCTCTCGAAGCGGTGGTTGTGGAGGCCGCCAGGCGGTCGGGCCATGAGGATCAGCTTGCCGCCGTCGATGGTCTCGACCAACGCGTCCTCGTTGCCACGGGGGAAGCTGCTGTCGATATTGCCGGCCTGCCAGGTTTGGCCGTTGTCCTCGCTCCGGATCGTCTGGACACCCTGGTGGCAGACCATGGGCGCCACGAGCGTGCCGCGGGAAGTGCAGACCGTTCGGTTGACGCCGAAATAGGTCCAGATGGCATTCGGTGTGCCGAACACCTTCGCAATTGCCTGCTGATAATCGCCGACGTGCTGCCACGAGTGGCCGTCGTCGCGGCTGCGGAAGAGCATGATGCGGTTGTCCGGGCTGCGCACATGCGAGCAGGTCCACAGCAGAAACTCTCCCTCACCATCGTTGCCGGCAGGATTCCAACAGAGACTGCCCCACCCGCTGTTGTCGCCCGCTTGACGGTAGATGTACTGTTTGTTTTTCCATGTAATGCCGTGGTCGTCGCTGGCCATCACGCCCACGCCCATCGGAGAGGCGTCGCTCCCGCCGAACTTGACCTGCCACAGGGTGATCAGCCGGCCGGTTTTCGGGTTGCGAGCGGTGACCTGCTCGCGATGATCCTTCACCTCCTGATCCACATTATCGATGAACGGGTTCTGATCGGCGTCTGGCGGAAGCGGAATCTCTTCTTTGCTGAGCAGCATGTTGCCGGTTGAGAACTCTACGAACACCTGCGTGTGCCGGGTCACTCGATACCCATCGACCACGGCCTCAAAGGCGATCTCGTTCACGCCGTAGCCGTCTGCCACAAAACGCGCAGTAGCCGGATCGTCGGTATCGACCATCAACTTGGGTTTACCACAGCCCCGGACTATCCGCCACCGCACCTGCGCTGCCCGATCCAGCCCATCGCCGGTGGCCTTCAGGACGACGGTGTCGCCCTGAACAACCATATCATCGGAGATTCGGTGCTGCCCGTTCACCAGGAACCGTTCACCCGCGTCGTAGGTCGTCCCGTCGGACAGCAGGAACGGTTTGCCGGGTTCGATGTGCTGCTCGATGCGCACCTCCGCCGGCGCTACAACATCAACTTTTACGGATTCGACCAGAAAGCCTGCCGTGTCCTTGGCCTCTGCCGTCGAGCGGAGCCGCAGATAGCTCGCGCCCGGGCTGGCGGCGATTTCCCGGTTCATCTGTATCAGCACACTAGCCTTCTGACCATCCACCACGACCCGGCATTGGCTCTTTTCCAGGTCCCACTGAAGATCGAGCGTGTACCAGCGGCCGGGTTCGAGCTTCGATCCGTCGGGCAAGCTGCCATCGGGAGCGATCGGCAGCAGAAACAGCGACTGTGTGAGGACCTTTACGTCGCCGGGATAGAAGAACCGATCGGCCAAGGTGATGTGTGCACCGGCGAAGCCCTTCTGAAGCATGATCTTCATAGTCAGCTTGCCCTTCCGACCCACGGGAAAGTTCCAGATAGCATCGTCGCCGTCCTTTTCGTCCGGTCGGCGGACGTGCAGAATCTTGGCGCTCGGCTTGTCCGGGTGGTCCACCAGCCTTGCTCCCTGGGTTCGTGAGCGGAAGACACGTTGAACGGGACCGTACGGCTTGAACACACACCAGCCGTCCAGGCCGTTGGAGAAATCGTCCTCCTGGTGCGTCTGGCAGAGCCAGTTCGGATCGACCAGAAGCAGGTTCCGCCTGCCTTCGCCCTGACCGCTGATCAGCAAGATATTGCCGTCCTTGGTGGCGACCGCGTGGGGATAGGCCGTACCCTGGTCGCCGCTGGAGGCCGGTGATTGGTTTCGCCGCGGGTCGCGATAGACTTCACGGTAGCCGCGCCAGGTCTTGCCTTCGTCCGTAGAGATGGCCGCGTGCAGCGCGTCGCGGTTGACATAGATCGGCTTTCCATCCACCCGCGACGGCTCCTCGCAGTTGTTCCAGAACAGAACGATCCGGCCGTCCGCAATACGCACCAAGCTGGCCGGTGAACTGGACGAGTAGAACTGCGATGGCTTCGCCTCCGACCACTGCACGCCGTCGGTCGAAAACGACTCGTAAAGGAAGCCGGTTTGCGTGCGCATCAGGATCCACACGCGGCCGTCTTTAAGTTGGACAATCGTCGGCTCGCAGGCGCCGTAGTTGTTGCCGATGAAATCGGCTCGACAAGGGGCGGTGAGCTTCGCCGGCGAGAGATTCCAGGTCTTGCCGCCGTCGTCCGAGTAGGTGGCGGTGACCACGTGGCTGCCGGTGGGTGGGGCAGAGTTGCGGCCGGGCACCTGGTATTGGTGTGGCAGAACGATCCGCCCGCCGGCCAGTTGCGCGACGCCGTTGATCGATCCGACGTATCCCTTGAAGATAGGCTCCGGCTTGTTCCACGCTTGGCGGCAGTTGCTCGTCTTGCAGTGCCAGATGTCAATACAGTGTTCGATTCCCGGGCGGCGGCCCTTGGGAGCTTTGACCCGAACGTTCTGTTCCCCGGCCGGCTCGGTTTCCCGGCGGCTATCCTCGCTGCGCCAGACCATGAGAAAAACGTGCAGTTCGCCGTCGCGGTCGAGCATTGCGATCGGCACGACGGCACGACGGCAGGTTAACTCGAACTCTACCTGCGGCTCGCTCCACGTCCGCCCGCCGTCGGTCGAGTTGACCGAAGCACAGTGCTTCTGGGCGACCATCAAGAAAGACTTGAGCGTACCGTCGAGAAGCTCGACCACGGTAGAGCCCGGCGAGTCGCGCAGCACGACCGGCGCCGCGGCAGACTCAACACCGGCGCCGACCGCCGCACTGGTCGTCAAGAGCAACAACAGGCAGACGGGAATCACCGTTCGCAAAAGCATCTGGATTTTCAAGTTCATTTTCATTGCTCCTACAGGTGGGGTCTCAGTCGGTCAACTCAAAGTTCTTGGTGATCTTGCGGCTTTCAGGCGGGATGGTTATCTCCAACTCGGTCCGGCTGTTGTACTTCTCCGGGATGTATTGCTGTTGGGGCGGACGCTCCAGTTCGGTGGCGTCGGGTGGGAGCGATTCGGTAAGCTCGCGGTGCTTCGGGTCGGGGCGGTGGGCGGTGATCTCGATCCTGTGCGTGCCGATCGCAACTCCGCCCTTGGTATCGACCGAGTATTGCCCATCGACGATCCGGCCGCCGGACATCGGCGCCTGAGTACCCTTGGCAGGAAAGAAGCGAATCTGGCCGTCCTCGACCGGTTGGCCCCCGTAAGTGACCGTGCCGCTGACAATCGTCCGCTCGGGCCCATCCCGACCGCAACCGACGGCCAGCACTATCACAAGGAAAAAAGGGAAAGGGGAAAAGGGAAAAGAAGAACTCAATTTCTTTTCTGTTTCCCCTTTCCCCCATTTCCCATTTTTCCTTATTACACATTTTGCTTTGTGAATACCCATCAATACTCTCCCCCCGAGATCGGCTCCCCGCCGGCCCGGGTGGTCAGCTTGGCAAGCACCTCCGAGGCGATGTCCTCCGACAGGAAGCTAACGTGCCCGTCGCCCAACACAAAATGACATCCGCCCGGGTGAAAGCTGGAAAAACCGGTATCCCTAAGGCCCGCGTAAGTTCCGCCGGCGGGAATCACCGTGCAATACCCGTTGATGCCGTCATAGGTATCCAGCAGGTTGACCGACGTCCAGAACTGGGCAGCGTGCGTTCCGCGGCCGGCCCCGGTGACCTCGCCGATCATCAGCGTGTTGCTGCTGCCGTCTCGCACGTTGCTCATGCGGCAGCCCTGTCGCTCGCCCATCATGCCGGCCGTGTTCAAATATCCGCCTCCAGGCGCCGGATGGCGCCGGGTCACGTTGGATTGGAACGCGTGCCTTCCATCGCAGGTCCAATCCTTGCTGTCGGCCACGCCCGCCATGTTCGTCTTACCTACGTCTTCCATCGGGTCGAGGTCGGGATCGTCCGGACCCCAACTGCAACAACTCACCAGTTCCCCGCCTTGGGGATCGCTGGGACAGAGATAGGTCGGGATAAGCGTAGAGGTGGCCTCTCGGGTGCTGCCCGGCTCGTAGTAGGTGAAGCCGTGGCCGCTGTTGGGGTCTTGCACGAAATCGATTTTCTCATACAATGCCGCCTGCTCCAGGTACGGCAGAATGAACGCCCCCCAACCAAAACCGGCGTAGTGCCTGGGCGGATCGAGCGCCGGGCCGCAACTGGCCCCGGTCGAACTGCGCCATATGATCACACCCGGCGGGAAGCAGCCATGCGCCGAGTGGTAGTTGTGCATCGCCACGCCCACCTGCCTGAAATTATTGGCGCACGACATCCGCCGCGCCGCCTCTCGGGCAGCCTGCACTGCCGGTAACAGCAGCGCGATCAGGATGCCGATGATCGCGATTACCACCAAAAGCTCGACTAGTGTAAATGCGGTTTTTTGTATTCGCATACAATGACCCTTGAGTAGGCCCGATTTTATTGTTTAGCGGCCGCCGGTACGGCGGCCTGTAGGCCGAAAGCATACCACAACATAGGTCGCCATACCGGCGACCGCTAAACGGACCAGCCGTGAATACACGGTGGGCACACATTCCCCGGTGGCCCTGGGTGTATTCACCCGGGGCCAAATGTCGGTTTACTTCGCCGATCGGCGGCGCCGGAACCAGCATGTCGCCGCTATTGCCGCCACTCCCGAGAGCAACAGGCAGATCGATCCCGGCTCTGGGATTACTGTGATCTCCAGCTTCGGCCGGTCGCTGTCGCCGCCGGTGTAGTCCGACAAGCGGTAGATGTGGTATGGTTGGTACGTGGTGTCATCCGGGGCGGTGAACCTGACCATCAGTCCGTAGTTCGACGTCGTGCCGGCCACCCAACCCTTGACCAAATCTGTCAGCGCAGTGCTATCCCACCCGTGCCACACGCCGCCGCCGGCCGCTTGGCCCGAGGTAATCGTACTTGGCACGGTGATCGTGGCCTTGGCAGTCGAATTATATGACGGCTGGTTGTTGTACGTCACGCCGCCGTCGGTCGGCACCGCACCATCTTCGACTCCCTCGATCCAATTCTCCGTCACCTGGTAAACACTGATGCCCACGTTACCGGACTTGGCACCGTTGTAACTGTAGCAACTCTTTAGCGACAGCTTCACCGACTGGATGTCGTCGGCCTCGTATGAGAAGTCGTCCAGATCGAACTCGATGAAGCCGTGATATCGAACTGCCGGGTGGGCTCTAACACGCAAGTCGGCATTTACACCATAGTTGTAGGTGTCATCCACGGTGCCGCCGTAGTACCTGACGTTTGCGTCCTTGCCGCCCACCGGTCCGGGCTGGTACTCAACGATGATATCCCCTTCTGCCGGCAGGCATAGGCCCAGCAGCAGGATCGACAGTGAGGTGGGTACGACCCAATTGATGTAGGTTCTCATTTTACACTTTTCCTTTCCCCGGCTCTCTGGCCGGGTCTAACACAGTGAAACACTTGGAAAACATATAACTCACGTTTTTTGACAGGATTTACATGATTCACATGGTGGTGTCTTGTTAATCTTGTAAATCGTGTCCACTTACTTTTCTGTTTTCCTCCTTTCTTTATAACTGTTGTAATACTTCAGCGTTCGCTTGCCCGCCAGTTCGCGTGGGTGCGAGCACCCACCCTACTTCACTACGAAGCTCTTGCCATAGGCACCTCCTGCTTGCAAAGCTCGACTGGGGTTACTACTCTTTGTTTGTCCAGGGCCTGCCCCTCGACCAACCGCTTGAGCATCCCGCCAACCAGCGTGCCGATCTGTTTGGGTTGAAGCCGGGACCGCACGTGCGGATAGGGTGACGGCTCGATCTGCGCGATCGAAAGGTCCTCGAAGACAATCTCGACGTCCTCGGGAACGCTCAGACCCAGGTCGGATGCGGCCCGGGCGACCGCGTCGGCCATGTGCTGGCAGCGGGTGATCACCGCCGAAGGACGATCGGCCATCTCCAACAGGTGCCGTGCGGCAACGGGAAACGTCTCTACGTCGGGCGGCACGATCCGCATGACCAGCGCGTTGTGCGGCAGCCCGACCGAGGTCAATACCTCGCTCACACCGTCGAAAAAGTCGTTGTCGCCCGGCCGGCCCGACAGGCTCGTCAGAAGTCCGATCCGCCGATGACCGTCGTCGACCAAGCGCCGACAGAGCAGCCGGCCCGTTTCGTGGTTGTCCGTGTCTACCGACGGGATGGTCGGGTCGCCCAAGTAAAGCGAACCGAGGACCACGCTCGGCACACCGGCCTCGGCCAGGTGGCGGTAAACCTCTCGGGGACAGCTTATCGGCACGATGCCCGCCAGTTCGCCGCCTGAACTGGCAAAGCGAACCAGCTCCCGAACGTACTCCAGCGCGTCGTGCGCCGGAATGAAACTGAACTGGACATTGACGTTGTCGAGTTGGTTGCGAATCCCCTCCATTAACAAATCGGAGCGGACCCGGCTGGTATCCTTGCCCTCGGCAGGCATCAAGACATAAACCGCACGAATCTTGGTAGCCCGCTTCGCACCGGCGCGCGGACCGACAAACGTGCCGCAGTTGCGCCGTCGGACCAGCAGTTGATTGTCGGCCAGGTGCTTCAGCGCCCGATGGGCCATTGTCGTGCTCACATCAAGCATCTGCGAGGCCTCGACGGCGGTCAGGTAACGGTCGCCCATCGACAGCCCTCGCAGTCGGACATCTTCTTCCAACCGTTTGGCCAGGCGGCGGACACGGCAAACGGACGTTTCGATAATTGAAGCGGTCATACGAGTAATTATAATCAATCCGGATTTACTGTCAAGGGTTAGTGCAGATAACTGCCGATTTGTTAAAAGTACCATATTCGGCATGACCCTGTCAACAAGCAGAACCGAAAAATTTTGCCCGCGAATGCCACACATGGGGGGGCAAGAGAACGGCAGGCCATTGTGGCCAAAGACTTTACGACGAGAGCTACCCGGCGAAAAATTTTCCGCGTTTCATGTAGTCCGCGGTTGTTGCGTGTAAATCGTCAACCCGTCCACGAAAGAATCGCGTGTTCTCGATGATCCAAGTCGACGAGATTGCTCACGTCCGCGCTCTTGGTCAACAGCGTCAGTCGAGCGGTTGGGTGGTCGGCGAAGAATGGGATAATCTGGCGAGAGTAGCCGGTCAGCGGATCGAGCGTCAAGCCATCTTGCAGCTTGCCCAGGTAAAAAGCGGTCGGTTCGCCAAGCCGGTGGGCTACACGATCGACTTCGGCGACGAGAGTGCGTTTTCCCTCTTCGTGCAGCCTCAGCAGATCGGACTGCCCGAGACTGACGCGGTTGTGCGGCGCAAGCCAATACCCTCCTAGCCCTTGCGTCATCCCAGCACCTTGAGAAGTTCAACCAGGGCGGTCCGTTCGTCCAGGGCCATCTCTGTCAACAAACGAAGAATTTTAACCATGGCGCTGTCGTGCCAGGAGTTGTCCTGAACGGCCTCCGCTTGGCGACAGCCCCGACAAGTCTGGCGACAAGCAGGATTTTGCGTCGCCGTAAGTCCTTTGCTGACAAGCAATCTCTATTGTAGGCGAACTTCGAATCAACGGATCACGACTCCGATGCTCTAAACCGATCAAACTGCGAGGGCGCGCGTCAATCCACTGGTCTTCACATTGCAGCGACGGGAGTCCTTGCTCTATCGAGGTCGGCAGCCAGGTGTGGGGATAGCCAGCGTGGCGTGGGAATAAACTGGGAATAAATCACTGCAAAACAGGGTCAAATAGGGCCAATTAGGGGTACTTGGCGAAGAAGGCTGGGGGAACGTAAAGTCTTACTAGAGTAGCGGTTAGAGCGACCGTAGTTCGCTCGCCAATTGAGCTAGGGGTGCTTGAACAGGTTAATATATTGCAGAATACACGTTTGGGCAAGTTTGTTCAAGCGGCTTTGGGTGTAATCGTGAGAGTTTGTGAATAAATTGATTTCCCGGAAAAATGCCGTTTCTTTAAGCACGAAAATGTATGATTTCGCCTCTGTAGGGTAAGCGCCGATGTCAAATCGAAGGTTTTTGAAACCCGAATTCGATGTGATTTTGATTTATTCACAAACTCTGAGAAGTCACCTGGTGGCGTCAAATCTGAAATGCAACGCGAAAATTCCCGGAAAGTTCGCTGTTTTTCGTGGTCTGCCCAGAGCGGCTCGGGGTTTCCTGAGTGAACTTGCCGGCGGTGTGGAGCCTACGGCTCGACACCGTAGAGATCGGCTACTTGACGATCGATGGCTGGGGCAAAAAAGGCGGCGATCGGTTGGCTCCGGCCATGTGTACCAGGGTCGTTTCAAGTCGTTCTTGGTGGAGTCCGACGAATATCTCTGGAGGGCGTGCCGTTACGTGGAGCGGAATGCTTTGCGTGCCGGGTTGTGCGAACGTGCCGAACAGCCGCGTCAACCGCCCGGAAAGCCAACGCGACCTGGAGGCGTTGCGGCGTTGCGTGAACCGCAGTCAGCCGTTTGGGAGCGAAGCTTGGGTGGACCGGATGACAAAGCGGTTTGGACTCGATTCGGTGTTCCGTCCCCGAGGCTGCCCTCGCAAGAAATCTCCCAATAATGGACACCTTTTTTACCTCAGCGTGTTTTCCCGAAGGGTAAACACGCGGCGGAGCGCTATTTCAACCTGATATTGGTATTAGACCAGTGTGCTGCGGAAACGATGTGCCACCTGTCGTGAGTTCACCAAGCCCCATAAATCGTCTACTCGAAAGGACTTCCGCTGTTGCGCATTTGGAGTATAATATGCGTTTTCGTTTGAAATAGCGCGTTGATGTTATCAAAATCAGCGTGTTTTCCCGAAGGGTAAATACGCGGCGGATCGCTGTTTTCAACCTGATATTGGTATAATCTTTTCATCGGGGAATGCCCGCTGTCAAGGTGTGGTAACGGGTGTTGTATCCAATTCAGTTGAAGTGATTTTATGTTCGCAACCTTTTCCTGAATAATGATTTTGCGCCCGTAGCTCAATTGGATAGAGCATCGGTCTTCGGAACCGAGGGTTGCAGGTTCGAGTCCTGCCGGGCGTGCCTTAAAAGACAGCGGGAGGGGCTTTCACCGCCGACATCCACGGTGTAAACGTGGCGACATCCCTTCGTCGCCCTGGTCCACCTGCAGCAGGATATTGGCGTGTCTAATACCAATCGCAGAATGAAACAGCGCGTCACCGCGTGCTTACCCTTCGGGAAATCACGCTCAATTCAGCCAAACGGACGCGCTGTTCTTGTCTGGAACCCGTATAAGTCTTGTACGCAGCCGCCTCGCCCTTCCCAGCCCAATCGCGCAGCCCCCGCCGTTCCTCCGACATTAACTTAACAACGCATTTTTTCATCACAGGCCTCCTTGCCGTGACAAGTTTTGGTTTACAGAACCATAAATCGGTAAACAACCGTCGCTCTGAAATGTTTTGTGACCGAGCGCTAGAGCGTTTTCAATTGCCGTGTAGCGGAGGGCGACCAACGGGAGCCCGATTTTCCGGGAAAAAAGTCCCAATGGCCGCTAAACTTAGATTGAAATAGCACTAGATATGGATCACACTTTTTTTGCGATTGTCGGGCATGAAGGGACGTATGTCCAACAGCACGTGGACCTCGAATTCACCTTTTAAGTTTGGGGGTACTTGCCACAAGTGCCGGCATGCGAAACCTCATCCCCACTCGAATTTGCCTTGATAGACAACTTTTCTGTCCTTGTCGCGGACCTCGAAACGAGGCCCCGGAGGCCGCTTACCGTTGACCATGAAATTCGTGCACCGCTCACCGCCTGCGCCTATGATCGAAAGCGACAAGGATATCTTTTTGTCTTTGCGAGAGGCAGTCACAACGGATCGAAACGGCGAGCCAAAGACCAGTGCAAGCCTCTTGTTTTTGCTGACGCTCATTGCCTGTGCGTTGTCGCCGAACGAGGCGGTGATCATTGTGGTCCTGCTGCCAGGCGCGGCGATCGTGTAGTTGGCCAGTTTCCAATCACCTTCGGGCAATGGGATTTTCTGACCGTTCCTCCCGCCGATCATCAACACGCCGTAGTCGTCGCTGTAGACCGTGGCGCGGTAGGCCGGACTGTGATTGGTCACGTAGCCCATGATCAACTCGGCCGGTTCCAGCTTGAGCTGGTCGCCGGTCGGTGTTACTTCCATCTTGTAGAAGTGTTTGCCAATGCAGACCGTGCGGCTAACGAAATTCCGGGCGCCACTCAGGGTCGCGCCACGCGAGCGGCCTTTCGTTTTGGGGTTGACCAGTAGCAGATCGCCTTGCTCGACTTTCAGTCGAGAACCGACTTTGCGGATCGACATATGATCGTCAAAGCGGCCATTGCTGTTGTGATCGACCAGCACCAGCCGAACCGTCTGCTTCCCCTGCTGAATTTGCCCCTCACGAATGGCTCCCGCGCGAATCTCGGCCATGGCGTATGCCACCGACGGAGATCGATCGGTCGCCGGGGATTGACCGGTCCCGGCGCCAAGGAAGAAATGGTGGTTAAACTTGACGCCGTCGATTTCAATAGGCAGACAAATTGCTGAGAACTGAGAAATGGAGCTTCCAGCCGATATATCGTTCTTAACATCTGTCGCGGTAATCGGCTCGTTGTCGGTCAGGTCGCCGTTGCGGTTCACGTCGAAATATAGCGTGTTGTAGCCCTTGGGTTTCTTGCCGACCGCGTCGAGTGCAAAAGCATACGATTCGTGGCCGATTTTCGCGACAGCCAAGAAAGGCATCTTCATGGAGTATTCCGGCTCATTCTGGACGACCTGACGAAATTCGTTCTCGTAACGATTCTTGCCCCTGCCCGTTTGCACGAAAAATTTCTGTGGGTTAGTCATGGCGAGCATGTATTGCGTAACCGGATCGGGCTTCTTCCGCTTTCGCCCCGTTACCAGTTTTAGCGGTACTAACTTCATGTCGACGTTCTGAAGGCCGAGCTGCTCCGTGGGTTCTTTATCATCGTCAGCTTCCTGCTTTGATGTCCGTCGCCGGCGCACCTCGCTTTCCACCCACCGCCGGTTGCTAGCGCTGAGCTTTTCGAGCGGTATGACAATCTCTTTGCCGTCGGCTTTTTTCAGACGGACCTTACCCTCGCTGAATTCGAGAAACTCGGCCTGCGTGGTGGATTTACCGTTGCGACTAGTCCATGTCCTGAGCGACTCGACGGATACGGGTTCCGGTTTCTGCTTGGACGTCTGTTTCCGACTCACCTCGCTTTCCACCCACCGCTGGTTGCCGGCGCTGAGCTTTTCGAGCGGTATGACAAACTCTTTGCCGTCGGCTTTTTTCAGACGGACCTTACCCTCGCTGGATTCGAGAAACTCGGCCTGTATGGTAAATTTACCGTCGTGACTAGACCATGTTCTTGCCGCCTCGACGGATACGGATTCCGGTTTTTGCTTGGATGTCTGTTTCCGACTCACCTGGCTTTCCACCCACTGCCGGTTGCCGGCGCTGAGCTTTTCGAGCGGTATGACAAACTCTTTGCCGTCGGCTTTTTTCAGACGGACCTTGCCCTCGCTGGATTCGAGAAACTCGGCCTGTATGGTGAATTTACCGTCGTGACTGGTCCATGTTCTGGCCGCCTCGACGGATACGGATCCCAACAGAATTGAAGTGATCGCGATGGCGAATACTGGTTTATGGAGTATCACTGCAGCACGTTCCCCAACGTTGCGCCTGAGATTCCATGTTGCTACCGGTTCGCCATTGTCACGTTGAGTAATCGAAACTCAACAACAGATTTGGCAATATACTATTTTAACAGATAAGCGAGGCGGTCGATATAGTAGCAATGGCGGCATGCGCATAGCTCCACAGAGTGGCATGTCGGAGTGTTTGGCCTGCTGTCAAGGTTTGGATTTCTGCACGTGAATCACACTATCATTATCCTGGTCGATCGCGAACGGATCGGCCTTCATCTTGACGTGCACATGGTATTCTTTCGCCGGTTCCGAAGGTACTCGCCACGAGTACTGGCAAGTGAAACCTCATCCATATTCGAAGCTATCCTTTTGGACGACTTCGCCTTTCGGGTCGGTGATTGTGAACTCGGGCTTGGATGGGCGACCGTCACGGACCCTCATGTTTGAGCAGATCTCGCCAGCCGAGCCGACCAGCGACATCTGTAGATGCACCTGTTTCTTCTTCGGATTGCCGTAGTTTCGGGCCGTCACGAGCGGTTTGTACGGCGGGCCGAATGGCAATTCAACCGTCTTGCCCTTGACCACCTTGACCACCTTGTAATCGTTAGTCGCACGGGCCGAGACCATTGAATTACGGGGGCGGGAAGGTACACGAACGGTCGAATTGAAAACGGCCTTGAACGCTCCCGCCAATATCCCCAGCGACAAAGTCTCCTTTTCGGCCTTTTTATCATCTTTCTTCGATGGCTCGACCGGTTTTGGGGCTTCGGTCAAATTGATGGTATACGTTAACAATTTCCACTTGCCCTCGGGAACGGGGGTTGGCGTATCTTTGTTTCCGCTGATCTTGAGGAAGATATTATCGCTGTAGATCAACGCGCTGAAACCGTCGTTCGGGTTCGTCACATTTCCAGTTGCCACGGAAGAGGCTTCGAGCGTGAGTTTGTCGCCCGCCGGGGTGATCTTCAGATCGTAGAAACGGCCGTCGATATTAACCACCTTCGAGACGTTATGCCGATAGTCGGCGCTGGTCACGTCGTAGGGCGAACCCCCTTGGCTCTGCTTTGGATCGACCAGCAGCACATCGCCATGCTTGGGGTAAATTTGTCCCCGGCCTCCACGCACATTTTTGTGGACTTTCATCTCGTTGTCGAACCGGCCGTTACTGTTGAAATCGATCAATACGACATGTCGTTTCTTTCCCTCTACCATAATCTCGCCCTCGCGGTAGGCGCCGGCGTTGATCCGGACATTGACATAGCCGTAATTCGACGACGAGTTCGCGTACCCCGAGAGGAAGATCGAAGATTCGACGGGCGTCCCGTCGGCGTCGATTGTTACATCGAGCCGCGGAAAACTGATCTGAGCATGCGATTCTCCAGTACCAAATTTGCGCGTTTTCACCTTGCCTGTAACGACCCTATCGTCGGTCAGATCGCCGTTGTGATTAAAGTCGAAGTAGAGCCGATCATAGGCGGGCATTGCGAGGGGTGATTTCGCCTTGGTTAGCTTTTCTTCCGACTTGGCGTCTTTAGATTTCGTCTTGGCCTTATCGATATTCTTTTGCGGTTTTTCATCCTTTGCTTTGGGCGTGGGCGTTGATGCGTCGAGTACGAAAGCGAATTCCTGCGTGCCCAACTTGGCCACCCTCTTGAAAGGTCGCTTACAGGTATATTTCGGTTCCTTCTTCACGATTTTCTTGAACGCGGCCACGTGCTGCTTGTTCCCCACCGATCGAACACCGCCCTTTCCATCCAACACCATTTGGAAGAAAAAGTGCTGTGGGCGAGTTGTCCGATAGATGTAATCCATCCGATCGGAAGAACCCTTTGAAGAATCCCGTGGTTCCAGTTGTTTGAGATTGAGCGACCAGGTTTCGGCTTGGGCTACGGCCACGGCGGTTAGAAGAAACGCCACCACCGTGGCTTGAATGATGTTGCACACGTGTAGTCGCATTGGCCTGCTCCTTGTGATTGTTTCTTGGCGGATTACCAACAATGTGAAGCTGACTGTACACCTTTTGTGGGAAAAAGTCAATTCGGAGGTGGATTAGCCCGGATTTCTCACCAACATGTAGGGTGGGTCAAGCAAACCAAGATTCTGGTGGGGCTTCGGTCGCGGCAACACGCTGTACAAGATTACAGAGTGCAAATCGGAGTTGATTGGTTTGCGCAGCCCCACCAAGAGCTTGAGCGACCTCGACTCACCCTACGGAGAGGAGAGAGATGCGGGTTAGGGAAAAGTCAGGGTTGTTTGGTTTCCGGCGGGGTTGAGAAGATTGTGTCCACGCTCACGGCATCACATTGCGCACATTCCAAACAACGGACGCAGTGCAGACTGTCGATACGATTCTTGGCTCGTCCGCCATCGAGACAAAAGTTCCGGCATGGGTCGCAGCCTACACAACGATTTTTATGAAAGTCGAGCACAAAGAAAGAAACATGATTTAGTAGTCCGTAAATCGCGCCCAGTGGGCAGAATAGAGTACACCACGGTCGCCACGTGAAGAACATGGCAATCAACGTAAAAACGAGAACCATCATTTTCGCGACGGTGGGCCAAGCAATCGGTTGGCCCGCGATAGCCAGTTGCGTCATGTTCGGTATCGCCCCTTCGATCGCCCCGGCCGGACACAATCGACAGAAAAACAGCGGATGGTCCTTTCCGAAAAGAAACGGAATTACCAACACAAACACAATTAGTACTCCGTAGCGAAAGCATCCCATCCACGTGGGCAACTGAAATTTGGGCGTGGGTACTTTTGCGATCAAATCCTGAAGGAATCCGAAGGGACAGGCCCAACCACAGACGAAGCTGCCGAACACGACGCCCACCATTGCCACGGTCCCCAGGGCCAAGAAAGGGATTATGTGAAGCGCGCTGAAATTGGCCAACACGCCGATCGGGCATGCGAACATCGCCAGGGGACACGAGTGGCAGTGAAACACCGGCCCGCAAATCGTGTGCATGCGAAGCATCAGCGGATCGAGCCATACCAGCAGAAAGCCGGCCTGGACCCAGCGTCGCCAGCCGGCGAGTTTTCTTGCGATGCTCAAGTTGTTGTTGGCCATTGATTATTACGCACAGAAAACCAAAATGGCGGAGGTGAATGGGAATCGAACCCACCCAGGACTCTTACAAGCCCCGCACTGGTTTTGAAGACCAGGGACGTCACCAGGCGCCAATCACCTCCGCAATGATTCTACTATTAGGCTTTGTTAGAAAACTCGGTTTGGGTGGCTGGTGGCTGAGCAATGCGAAGCCCCAGTGCCTTGTTTTGCTGGGGCACCGCTGCGCTATGCCCCAGCCACCCTTCTTACGTTTGCAGTTTTCTGACAAAGCCTATCACTTATTTCGTTGGTCGTGGACGCCACGACCGATTTTCAATTCACTCACGTAGGGCACAACGCAGGCGGCTTGCCGCTGTAGGTTCGCTTTAATTGGCTGTTGGCCAGCCGATCTATGCCGCCGAAGGTCGATTCATAAACGATGATCCATTCAGGCTCTTTTTGGGACTCGACGTATTTCTCGATAACCGTTTCCATCATGACGTCGGGTACCATGGGCATTTGCATCGGGTCATCGCCTAGCGGCATTCCCGGCATCTCGAAAGACATTCCCCCAGGCCCAGACATCGTCGGAATCGCAATCGAAATTTCCCGTTCCTTCTCCACCTCAACGGTCATCTGATGGAACAGCGATCCGTACAGTAGCGAGCTTGCTCCCGCTGCCAACAGTAAAATCAGTGTTGCGATTCGTTTTACGTACATTACTTGAGCGTGTTGTAGAACATCATTACGGGCGAACCGCCGAAGGAGATGGCCATCCAGACTGCCTCGTCAATCTCTTCCTGCGAAAACCCCATCGCCCGGGCCTTTTTGATATGAATCTCGACGCACGGCTCGCATTGCGATAGGACGGAAAGTGCGATGGCTACTGCCTGATTGGCCTTGCCGTCCAACGATCCGGCCGCTCCCGAGGCCTGCAAAAATTCCTTGAACTTCCGCTCCGCCGCAGTATTGTCGCCGGCAGTGCTCGGGGCCTTACTACCCTCGTCGTGATCTTCCTCGCAACAACTTATTTCACCGCTCTCCAATGATTGTTCTTTGTCGGCAGATACAGGTGGTTTCAATGTTTCGATGCCTCGATCGCGTTTGCGCCAAGACCCGTCGGTGTGTAAAAATACGCGGCCAGTTTTGGTCGGCAAAACTTTGCCGATCATCGCCGCATCGGACATTCCTTCTTCGTGTAGTTTTTTCAACAGGTCGTTTGCCACCGAGTGAGGTACGGCCAGCAGGAGTCCGCCGGAAGTCTGAGGATCGAAACAAACGTCCAACATCGCAGGCTCAACCGTATCATCGGCGGTCAGCCACTGTTCACATGACTCCCGATTCCGTTCTACCGCGCCGGAAGCAATCTCTTCGGTCATGCATTGCATGATGCCGGGCAGCAATGGGAGATCGTCCCACATGATATCGACATCGACCTTGCTTGCGGCGGCCATGGCGGTCAGGTGGCCCATCAGTCCGAAACCGGTCACGTCGGTGCACGCATTGACGCCGTACTCAACCATCAACTCCGATGCCCGACGGTTGAGCATGTTCATCGACCGCGTAGCCGCGTCAAGCCACTGCTGGGGCGCGCGACCGATCTGCGTGGCGAAGGTTATCATCCCCGTACCCAGAGGCTTGGTGAGAATCAGCCGATCGCCCGGCCGAGCATTCGAGTTGGTGACGATCCGATCGGGATGGATGAGTCCCGTCACGGCAAAACCGGCCTTCACCTCTCTGTCGTTGATCGAGTGTCCGCCGACCACCGGCACTCCGGCCTCGGTCATTTTATCGACACCGCCGCGAAGGATTTGCTGCAGGGCGTCTTCTTGCGCGTCATGGACCGGAAAACCGACGATCGAAAGCGCCGAGATGGGACGACCGCCCATGGCGTAAACATCACTCAGTGAGTTGGCCGCCGCGATCTGTCCGAACTGGTAAGGATCATCGGCCGAGGGAGAAAACACATCAACGGTTTGCACCAGCGCCATGTTCTCGTCGAGGCGATACACACCCGCGTCATCGCCGGCCGGCGATCCAACCAGAACTCGCGGGTCGTCGAGGAAGGGTAGTTCGGCCAAAACGCGGTTGAGCGTCGTCTTGTCGATCTTCGACGCGCATCCGGCACTCTCGACCAAACTCATTAAACGCACCGGTCCGTTATGACCGTCAAGTTTTTCACCGGCACACGGGCAGACGTCGTGTTGCAGGAGGATGTCGCACGGACAGGATTTTTTGGCGTTGCAGATGCAGTGTCCCAGCCGCATCGAGCGCTGCATGACCCGCTTGCGTTTTTCAGGGTTTTTCATTGAGGTATCGTTTCGGCAAGAGGAATATCTGTAACTATTCAGCCAATTGAAATGGTATTGGACGATTTTCCCTTGTTTAGCCGGCGTGCAAGCACGCCGGCTAAACGGGCAAAAAAATGTGGTTGTTATTCCAAATGGCTGAAGTGTTACGAAAAACTGGATTTAACCGATGCGGCCTATTATAACTCATGCTTGATCGGGTACAAGACAGCGGGTAAAATGTGAATTGAAATTTTTCTTTCGCCAAGGTGGGGTCATGTCGTCAAAGCAGAATATTTTGAGCCAAATTCCATCCGTAGAGGTTCTGCTGCACGTAGCGGAATCGGAAGACTGGACCACTGGTATCCCACGCAGAACGCTAGTCGATTCGTTTCGGGTCGCAGTTGAGAAAGCCAGGGCACATTTACTCGAATCGACAGCCGAATACGCAAACCAGGAAAATCTACAACAGACGATTCTAAAGGACGCCCGGCAACGGGCCGAGTTGGCCGTTGGGCCATATTATCGCAAGGTAATCAACGCCACGGGCATCATTTTGCATACAGCTCTTGGTCGGGCGGTGCTTTCAGCCGGCGTCTTGCGACAGATCGAAACGGAACTTACCGGCTACTCGCTACTTCAGGCGGACATCGCCGACGGCAAACGAACAAAACGCGATGCGAGGATCGAAGATCTTTTGCGCCAACTCACCGGAGCCGAGGCGGCCACTGTGGTCAACAACAACTCCGCCGCCACATCGATCGTACTCAATACAGTCGCCAACGACCGCGAGGTCATCGTCTCGCGCGGACAGCTTGTCGAAATCGGCGGCTCGTTCCGGCTGCCCGACGTTATGAAGGCCAGCGGGGTAAAACTCGTCGAAGTAGGAACGACCAACAAGACACACGCCCGAGATTACCAACAAGCGATTACGCCGAATACGGCCGCCATTCTCCGAGTGCATCCGAGCAACTACAAAATTTCCGGCTTCACGTCCGAAGTGTCGTTGCCCGAGCTGGTGCGGATCGGCCATGCGAACAAACTGGTCGTGATCGACGACGTGGGTGCCGGGCCGCTGTTGGATTTTTCGCGATTCGGTTTCGACGAGGAGCAATTGCTTCGGGAATCGGTGCTCGCCGGTGCGGACCTGATCACCTCGAGCGCCGACAAGCTAATTGGCGCCAGCCAGGGCGGAATTATCTTGGGCCGGGACGATCTGATTCAGGCAGTCCGAAAAAATCCGATGGCCCGCATCGTGCGTGTGGGAAAGCTCACACTGGTGGCGTTGGAGGCAACGTTGTCTTTGTTTCTTGACGAAAACCGCGCTTTACAGGAGGTGCCGACGCTGCGGATGCTCTGCCGAAAGCACTCCGACATCGCCGCCCAGGCCGATCGCATCGCTAACGCCGTCAGTCAACGCACGTCCGGGGCCACGATTAACGTGGTGGACGGTTTCTCGCAAATGGGCGGCGGTTCGCTACCGGCACAGAATTTGGCTACTCGGCTAGTTGCAATTCAATCGAACACCGTGGAGCTGAGTGAGCTTGCCGCGCGGCTCCGCCGCCACAAGCCTCCGGTCTTTACACGCATTCACAAGGGACGGATGTTGCTCGATCCGCGCACGCTGTTGGACGGCGAGGAACAGGTATTGGTGAAAGCGGTGGTCGAGACATTGGGGAAAAACTCAGAATAAAAGGGGAGACGTAGGCTTGGAACAGATCAACATTACGATCGGCACGGCAGGCCACGTCGACCACGGAAAAACCGCGCTCATCAAGAATCTTTCAGGTTGCGAGACCGATCGGCTGAAGGAGGAAAAAGAACGGGGGATGTCGATCGAGTTGGGATTTGCTCCCTGCAAAATTGACGACACACAGATCGGCATCGTAGACGTGCCGGGCCATGAGAATTTCATTAAAACCATGGTGGCCGGGGCACATGGCATGGACGCAGTCATACTGGTCGTGGCCGCCGACGACGGTGTGATGCCACAGACTCGGGAACACCTTGATATTCTCACCATTCTAGGCGTTCAACACGGCATCGTAGCTCTGACCAAGATCGATCGCGTTTCACCCGAGCATCTCCCGGACGTTATTGCCAAGGTTTCCGCGTTTCTTCGAGGGACTTTCTTGGAGGACGCGCCGATCTTGCCCGTCTCAAACGTGACCGGAGAGGGTTTTGATCAGTTTTTGGAAGCGGTGTTGACTTTAGTGCGAACAATAACGCCGAAACGGACCGACGGCGTTTTTCGGACGCCGGTGGAGCGGGTGTTTTCCATCCAGGGCTACGGCACGGTGATGTCGGGTATCCCGGTTTCCGGCACCGCTCGTGTCGGAGACGAGGTGGTTTTGTTGCCGCACAACTTCACCGGAAGCATCCGCCGAATCGAGGTCTATGGCCAGAACAGCGAAACCGTAATGGCGGGCCAATGCGCCGCAATTAACGTCGGACATTGGGACCACCGAGCGATCAGCCGCGGCAACACGCTCACCATACCCGGCTATTTCTCGTCGGCGGAGTGGTTCGTCTGTTCGCTGAAGCTACTGTCTCACGATAAGCTGCGATTGAAAAGCGGCACAGAGGTCAAGTTTCACACGGGCACAACAGAAGCGGTCGCACTGTTCTATCCGTTGCGAGGTGGGCAGATGGAAAACGGCGACGAGGGGCTTGTGCAGGTCCGAACCAAAACCCCCGTGGTCGCCGGGCCAGGCGACCATTTTCTGCTGCGCATGCCGTCGCCCGCACGGACCGTCGGCGGCGGTCAGATCGTCGAGGCCGTCGATCGTCGTCTCAAGGGAAACCGTCCCAATGTGGTCGAAGATCTACAAGCTCGGGCTGAAGCAGTCCACGACGAACGTAGTTTTGTGGAATATTGCGTGCGTCGGAGCAAAGCGCCGACCATCGGCGAATCCGCGTTGGCGTTGCGTACAAAAATCCCCGTCGGGCGGTTGCAAGAGATACTTAGGGAGTTGGTCAATCAACAAACGATCTTTGTCCTAGACGCAAGACTTTACCTTCACCGGGATACGGCGACCGAAATCGGTGGAAAAATCATGGAGTTGGTGAATGACTTTCATCGCCGGTCGCCCGAAAGTCCTGGACTTTCCTGGAAGCAATTGCGGCAATCGATGTCGTTCGAAAAAACAATTCTCGATGCGGTTGTCGACCGTCTGAAGGAAGAAGGGCGGTTGGTCGAGCGGTACCAACGACTGGCCGCGCCCTCGCATTCCAGCACGTTTCAGGGCGAAGATTCTAAGCTGCTGGAAGAGATCGAAACCCTCTATCGCAAGAAACCTTTTCGCCCGCCGAGTGCGGAGGACGTCTCACAACAGACGAACATTCCCCGGCAAAAGGTCGAAAAATTGTTGGGTATACTCCGCGAACACGAGCGATTGATCCGTGTGGACGAAAGACTACTGTTTCACAGCGAGGCCGTCGCCCGGGCACAAGAGATTCTCATCGCGCATTTTCGTAAGGAAGGGCGCCTGGAAAGCGTGCAATTCAAATATCTTCTCGATACGACACGGAAGTTCGCACTGCCGATGTTGGACTATTTGGATCGGATCGGCATCACTCGCCGAGTCGGCAACACTCGGTATCCACGGGAATTGCCTTCGTAGAACGGTTTTCTTTTTTCGGTTCTTCACCCAATAAATTGGGCGAAGAACCAAAGAAAGAAGCCGCTGACAACTGCTGTCAACGGCTTTCGGAGAGAGCGGGAGACGGGATTCGAACCCGCGACGTCCAGCTTGGGAAGCTAGCACTCTACCACTGAGTTACTCCCGCGTATGTCTTTATTCTACAGGCACTTGCGTGAATCACAACCATTGATTATGCGGAATTTGTCCCTGGAAATTAGCATGTTAACCTTCACGGCAAGACGACTAAGCTGGCCAAAAACAAGGCAGAAGCATGGCAGAAGTATTACGAGATCATGGCTGCCTGTCAAGACATCCGACCGAACACCATCACTATTCGGGCTCTCATCGGCCGTTTCCTGGAATGGAACAAGAACCACCGCTCCGAGGGAACGTACGAGTGGTATGCAGGCCACCTGGGCTCGTTCGGTGACTACGTGGTGGCCAAACTCAAAGTGGGGGACCTGAAACCTTGCTATGTTACTCGCTGGATTAAACAAGAGTACAAGGGCACCAGCGACAACTATCGGCATTGGGCGATTCGCTCCATCCAGTGGGATCCTGCCGCCGCACTTAGCGCCAGGTCCGCCGATGTGTCGATCTTCTCAGCGGCGATCACCGGTGCTGCCGCCGCGATTGCGCAAATGCACGCAGTTACGCCGGTTATGATAGTTTTCATGGTAACTCACACACCCTGACCGACCCAAAAATTCATCAGCTTTGCGAATTCGTCAAACATGATACGAGGCATCTCGGGCTGTACACCCAGTGCCGGCCAGTCGCCGTAATCGAACGCAATCATTCCGCCGGCTGGCGTGCTCCAGTGCTCGACCAGCAGCCGGGCCTCCTCTCGCACCTTTTCTTCGATTCCACGCGGCATGGTCGATTGAATGTCTACAGTGGCAAGGAAGCATACCTTTCCGCGAAACTGCTCGCCAAAGTCCACCAGCCCATAGTCTTGTGGTTGCTGCATGTTCAACACGTCGACGCCAAGCTCGATAAACGTGGGCACAAAGGCGTTTACCCGGCCGCAACTGTGCAGGATTACGTGCCAGCCGCGAGCGTGGATTGCATCGAATATTTTTTTGTAGCGTGGAACAAAGAACTCGTCGAGTATCTTCTTGCTGACGAAGGTCCCCTGCTGGGTTCCCCAATCGTCGGTCATGAACAGCCCGTGTATTTTGTCTCCGAACCGCTTGTGCGGTTTGCCCAGTGAATTTTGTAGAGGTTCCAAGGATTCCAGTCGTAAGAGCCGTGCATAGAAAATCGCGTCGTTTCATATGTTGTTATTTCTCCAGAGTACGATGGTCGTCTGGCACGTCGAAATCGTGGGTGGCATCGTGGCGTGGAAGGTCAATCTGAAATTGATACTCCTGGAATAGGCATCGGCCCAATGGCATTTCGCTTATCGCTTTGCCATCGTGGCCGACGATGCGTACAAGGTGTGGACCGCCTACCGTTCCCTTGCCGGCAGGGGTTCGGTAGCGGCCGTTGGTGAACTCGACCAAGGTTCCCGGCCTGGCATTGCCGAGCGAGGTATCAGGTTCTAAGGAGATTATGCCCGCTGGGACCGGTTTGCCGTCGCATGTTACCGAGCCGGAGAGTTTATATCGCCGAGGACCGCCCATATCACCGCATCCGACAAGGACAAGCAGCACTAATGTCGCCAGGCTTTGTCGGAAAACTTGGTTTGATGGAGGGTGGCTGGGGCAAAACGAAGTGGTGCCCCAGCAAATCAGGCCTGGGGCTTCGCTGCACTCAGCCACCAGCCACCCAAGGCGTCGCAGGGCGTTTGTCATTCAGGAAATCCCCCAACGGGTCCACCATCGTCAATAATACCCGTTGAACGATAAACATCCAAGTCGATGTCATCGCTGACGAAGTGTACAGACCCGTCGGCTAGCAGGAAATGGCATCCACCGGGATGGTGGCTACTGAAGGCGGAGGTCATTGCAACCCACCGCCATGATGAGCCGCTGAATCCATTGATTGGGTTGTTCGTGGCTGCCAAGCCGATCAATATCGATTCACTTCCTCCTGGTGTGGCCCGCGCAGATGCCGAGTCCCAACTCATCCACTTATCGTGATCTCCGGCGATCCCCATTTCCACGTCTTCCTTCGTCATCAGGTATCTCGACTCGCCGACCATCACCGTACAGGACGAGCCATCTTGAAGGCTGCTGAATCGGACTTTGGAATTGGCGTAAAGCATACCGTTATTGAAGAATTTCCGATACGGGTAACCTCCGCTGGTACATTCCGGGGTCTCTCCGCCGCCCTGACATCCGAAGTAGTTGTTGTTTGGAGAGCCGCGGCCGTTGCGGGAATCAGAGGGACATTCGAACTTTGCGTTCGGTTTGAATTGCTTCGAGTAGTTCGTAGCGCCGGTGATCCGATACGTCGGTGCAAACGTCCCGTCAAGATCGTACTCGTTGTAGCGGGCTGTGTCTTCCAGGAACGGCAAAATCACGACCGTCCAGGACGCCATGCTGTCGTCGGCCGAGAACCACTCGCCCTTGTCCTCGCCCGGCTTGCGGCCGTAGTTCATGTAGTAGGCCCCTTTGGGGATCATTGTGTCTTGGCACTCGACCATACGGTCCGACCACAGCTTGCAAACATCGAGGTACTTTTTCTCGCCGGTCATATCGTATGCCGCGTACAGTGCACGGATTGCATACGAGTCCACAAAGTATTGGGAATCTGTGCCGGTGAATTTTTCTGGAATTTTTTCGTTTAGTCTTTTACAAGCAACGTCGCAGAGTTTGAAAAACTCGGCCTTGCGCTGCTCGTTTTCGGTTTCATCTCCAACGGCAGTTGCGGGCCGGACAGTTCCCAAAACGGCCGCAGTGTACAGGGTAGCAGCAATAAGCGTAACGCGAATAAAGCCGGTTGTTTTCTTTTGCATAACATTTCCGTGAGTGTTTTTTTGGGGGGGGCTTTTGAGTTCCGGCGATCCGCACGAATCGCCATCTCTATACTTCTATAATAATCATAGACATGGTGGAGTCAATGATTTTTCGCGTCACAATATTTGGCATTTTGCGTCACGTTTTCTGTCAGTAAAA